>ERZ1292632.195-Hain-H43-01um-R2-195-length-63396-cov-9_pt1 | contig 63396 bp, 86 predicted proteins | sample MGYA00564407_ERZ1292632 | MGnify/ENA primary metagenome ERZ1292632 (study PRJEB36523, sample SAMEA6512637) | groundwater metagenome | collected 2019-01-08 | study: AquaDiva: Metagenomics assemblies of 32 groundwater samples | reverse complement strand
CGCCGCCTGTCGTGTGATCCCCACCACGGTACGGGTCGAATGCTGGAACACGCTCCAGGCTGCCGTCATGGGCGAGTTCAGTGACCTGGCTGTGACCATCCGTCACAGCGGCGACATCGAGAACAAGATCGCACAGGCGAAGCTGGCCCTGGCGAAGGCCGGTGAAATGTTCGGGGCCTTCGAGAAGGCCGCGAACGTCCTGGCCGAGACACTGGTGACCCGCGCGGGATACGAGGAACTCATGGAGGCGCTGTTCCCGACTCCCACCGACGACGCGGGCGACGTCGCCAAGCGACACCGCGAGGAGGCGGTGACTCTACTGACGGCTGCGGTGCAAGAGGAGCGCCTGCTCCTGCCAGCGCCGGACATGACCTACTGGACGGTGCTCAACGGAGTGACCCGATTCGTAGACCACAAGCAGGCGGTGCAGAACCGCAAGCGTGAGAATCGCGAGGCACGGTTCGAGCATGCGATGGTCGGACGCGGCGCGGACTTCAAGGCACGGGCCACGCGAGAGATCATCGAGCGCGTCGGGCTGAGCTTCGCGAGCTAGTTCGACCGTATAGTGAAATAGGTCGACAGGGGAGGCGGCAAGGATGCCCGCCCCTGCCCTTACGAAAAAGGAGCGAGACCATTATGGTACGACCATACCAACCGGCCTATCGGCCCAAGTGCATCGTCCGTGACACCCTGCCGTCCGGCAGAAAGGTACAAATCGACCAGACGTGCAATGACACAGTCATCATCCACGTCGGTGCGGATGATACCTGGCTAGCCACGACCGTGCCGGTGAAGAACTTCCCGTTGATTGGGAAGCCCCTGGCCCAGCGCATCCGTGAAGCAGTCATCCAACTCGACCGGCCCAAGGAGCCGGAGGCACCAGATGCGGTTACGCAGGCGATCCGAACAGCGGTGTATTCCGGCGACCGCTCGGCGACCGGGCCATGCGGCGGATACGGCGGAAGGCACTTCCCTCCATTGATCCTGAGCAAGGCTCCTCCAACGCATGATGCAGCCTACCTGACATGGAAAGAAGACCACGCGAAGGTTCCTCCGCCACCTCCGCCCACGACTGATGCCAGTGTAGATGCTGACGGCAACACGCACTGCGTACTCCACACCTTGCAAACGCTGAATCGATGGGCGGAGGAAGCATCTCGCGCGGCTCCTGGCCCAGATGTTCAGGCACCGCCAGACCGTGCGCCGCCGCGCGATCCACCGGAATAGCGTATGATGCGGCTGTAGACCTAACCAAGGTCGTCAGTAAGAAAGAGGTCAGGCCATGAATCTATTTCGCAAGTATCTCCGGGGACTTCGTGGAAGGCATTTCCGTCTCCAGGTGCTGGACCGCAAGTTGTTCATCTTGGCTGAGCCGAGGCGCGTTACCATCTCGCCCGTGGCCCACATCCTGTGGAACATCTTGAGTGGGTACATGTCCTGCAACATCGACAGGTTCGCCGCCCAGGTCGAGGGCCGCGTCGTGGTGCTGGGCTTCGCGGTCGGCCTGGATGCTTCCATCGGCTCGGCTGGTACCGTCGATGTCACCGTCGACATCGAGACGCCGCTATTCTCCCTTGTGCTATCCTGCGGCATCGCGCGGGCCAAGGACTAACTGCATGGACAATCCAAGCGACATACATGCCGCCTTCCACCTGGCGGTCGCTCATGAAATCGTAACAGCGGATGCTGCACATGGAGAGCCTGCCGACATCTATGAGATGCTCGCCATTCTTGGGGAGGAAGTCGGGGAACTTTCTCAGGCCGTGCTAGACCGCGACTACAAGGGCGGCACGCGGGATCACATGCTCCGGGAATGCGTCCAGGTCGGCGCGATGGCACTCAAGACCTTCCGATTCATTCACCAGCGCTTGGGCGAGCCGCGCGGCACAGCATCTGTGTTACGTCACTGGCCCAGACTGCATGTCCGCGACGCAACGACGTGCGGACAGTCACCCACGACGCGAAGGGATAAGAAGCCTATGGGCTAGCGCGCGCGAGCGCGGGCGTGTCACAATGAGATAGCAGCCCCATGCTCTACAGCCGCAGGCCGGAGCACGTAGGAGAGGGAAGCTCACCATCCAGCATACCGGCTCCTCCGATCCTTTGCCCCTGCCTGCAACTGTGTCTAGAGCTAATCTAGAGGCCGCAGGAGGCGTCGTATGAAGAGTCCTCATCGTGACGGATGGTCGCCGACATGGGTTATCTTGAATACGTTGGCTACGCTCCTTGGGGCGCTGGTAGGTTCGGCGGCACTCATCCTCTACCTTCTGGAGCAAGCGAAATAGCGGTCTGCGTTCGTCTAGTGGTAGGACGTCAGGTTCTGGCCCTGGAGGCGAGAGTTCGAATCTTTCACGCAGAGCCAATCGTCTAGGTGTAGCTCAGGTAGGTAGAGCACTCGCCCTGGGAGCGAGGGGTCGGATGTTCGAATCATCTCACCTAGACCATCAGCGCGGTAGTGTAGTGGTAGCACGTCAGGCTGTGGCCCTGCCAGTCTGGGTTCGAATCCCGGCCCGCTGACCAAACAAACATGAGCTATAGTAATCATAGCGGGATGGAGCAGCGGTAGCTCGACAGCCTCATAAGCTGTAGGTCGGCGGTTCAAATCCGCCTCCCGCTACCAAGGAGAAGCATGGGGCAGTAGCTCAACCGAGAGAGCACCGCTCTTGCACAGCGGAAGTTGTGGGTTTGAGTCCCACCTGCTCCACCAAGGAATCATACATGCCGCCGCGTCGCACCAGTACTAAATCTCTCGCCTACACCAAGGCAGAGCGAGATGCATTCACGCGCGACCCGATGCTCTTCCGGCGGAACGAAATCATCCTTCCAAGCACTGGCAAGAAATGGGACAAGGGAATTGAGCCTTGGCAAGAGGAGCACATCTTTGCTCCGCTAGATGAAATCAAGCCGAATGGGAAATGGCGGTACAGCCTGCTGTACTTCGAACTTCCCCGTGGCCATGCCAAGACCCTAATTGCTGCCGCCGAGGCACTCCGACTGGTCATCACCGAACAGGAATGGTACATCGACGTCTTCGCCACGGACAAGGATCAAGCGCGCATTACCACTGAGTTCATCGAGGGGTTCGTCCGCCGCAATCCGCGCCTGGCCGCTTCGGTTGTCGTCGAGCGAAATAAAGTCTACTGCAAGGAGACGGGCTCTCGCATCGATGTCATGGCGGCCGATGCCCCATCTGCCTATGGACGTGGTGGCTTGGGGCAAGGATACATGGCCATCTGTGATGAGCTATGGACGTGGAAGAACATGGATCTGTGGGCCGGTATCCGTACCGGCGCGGGCAAGACCAGTGAATGGCGAATCCTCATCTGCTCCAATGCCGGTGTAGACAAATCCGACGAGACCGGCGTTGCATGGAAGGTACGGAAGACCGCCCGACGCAAGACCAAAACACACTATCTCTACAGTCCGAAGGGGCCAGTCGCGCAGTGGTGGATCAAGTCCGGCGCGCCAGATGATCTGAAGGGTGAACTACCTCTACCGACGTACAACCGTCTCGTAATGAACACCTGGGTGACGGCGGGCGAGAACGTTTTCACCGCCGAGATGGTCGATGCAGTCATGCCCAAGTCACGTACTCCTATTGAGGAACGTGACCCTAGGTTCTTCTACGTAGCTGCTGTCGACCTGGGTCTGGTGCATGACTTGGCGGCGCGGTCAGTCGGCCACTGGGATTCAGAACAGCAGATCATCATCATCGACTCGCTCAGACTATGGCACGGATCGCGCCAATTGCCGGTGAAGATTGCCGATGTAGAGAAGGACATCAGCGAGATATTCTTTCGGTTCAAGACTCGCAAGATTGTCCTCGACCCTTGGCAGATGATGTCCACGGCACAGCGAATGGGAAAAATCGTCGAGCCACAATGGCTCACTACGCAATATCGTCAGCAGATATCTGAGGCATTCTATCAGCAAGTGGTATCCCAGCGTATCAGCCTCCCCTATGATGCATACCTGCGGAACCAGATTCTGGAACTAGTCCATGTAGAGTCCGCGTCGGGATATCGGTTGGAGAAACCCTCTGGTGGACATGATGACCTAGCATTGACAATCATGATGATCGTCCACTGGTTCGGTGACAACATTAAGGGCTCTGGTCGTATATCATTTAGTAGGATCGGTGGAGGAGAGCAGGCCGCACTCCGCCCACCTGTCGAAGGAGAAATTAGGGGAGACCCTCGCTCTCAGATGTCCGAAGCACGCTTGCGAGATAGCGCACGCAAGGAGGAACTCGAACGAGAAGAGGCAGCTCTCTTACAGCGCGTCGCGGAACGAATGGCCTGATGAACTGCGCGCTCTGCAACCGTCCTTGCCCACCGCCTGATCGGCCCTACGCAGTGACGCAGACGGGTCGCATCCATTACCTGGATGCTCCTGGCTACGACCCAGCGAAAGTGGAGGCGGTCATTCAGCATCTTCCTGTGATCCATGAGCTTTGCGGTCGACTACGCGGCCTGTTAGATTCACATGGGAGGGCCACGGCTGCTGGACATGGATTCCTAATCCGTCAGGATGAGCGATTGCTAGTATGAGAATCACAAACGCATCTCGGATATGCATGCTCTGTGGAGTACGCGATCTGACTACTGAGCTACGCCCGGCGCGGGCGTACCTCCTGCCAGTGCCAATCTGTAATCCTTGCTGGCCCGCCGAACGTCGTGCACTGACGCGAGCTAGGCTCGCACGCGCGGTCGCGCGGGAGCAGGAGCGCGCAGATGCATCGGCGAGCCGAACTGGTCATGTCTAGTTTGCGTAAGGCGCTGGCGCGCGACCGCGCGCGTGCGAAGGCAATCCGGCCTAGGCTCCACGGCGGCAGTATCCGACGTGTCTATCCCGATGCCGTTCGCAAGGCAGCGCGACGACGTAGCCGCAAGAACTAGCCCACCAGATTTAACACTTCCTGCCTCGCCAAACCCCTGCGGATTCCCGGCTTGCTGCCGTTACTGACGGTGAGGAACGAAGATGAAGACCAAGATCACCCGAAGCAGACAAAGCGGAAACAGCCAGCAGCGCCGACAGGCGCTCACGAGGAAGCAGACCACGGCCCACACCAAAGTATCCTGCACGCGATGCAACGGTACAGGCTACGCGGACGGACGCTGCGGGCGATGTGCGGGCACAGGCAAGGCATCCTGGTAGATCGCCGAGGAGGAAGGAGAACGAAGATGGACTACAGACAATCAGGCAACAATCCGAACCAAGAACACGAGTACCCGACACCGGACGAAGTACGGGTGAGGATCATGGGCGACAGTACCAGAAGCAGCCACGGCCCAGCAAGTACCCTGCAGGAAGCTTTCGGACAACTGGCCGACGACGCCATGACGACGAGCCGTGACCTAGCAAGCCTGCTCGGCGCTGGTCCGACCGAGGAGGAACTGACCGAGAGACGCGATGAGATTATGGTCTGGCTCGGCGACGAGCGCACAATGGCCGAATCGCGACTCCTGGGCGCACGGGAAGGTCGCTGCCCGACCTGCGGGCGGAAGTTCATGTGCGTCTGTCAGGGCTGCCCGGTCTGCCCGCAGCGCAAGATGGCGGACGGCAAGGTCTGCGCGACCTGGGCCAAGGCGCAGGTAGCACTCGGCGGTACCGACCCACGGGAAATGTGCTAACCGGGAAGCTCCAGCAGTTGCCAAAATCCTGTCGACATCGCATCCTATAGATGCGATGTCGCAGATTGTACCGCAGAGACCGTCGCGGGTTGTTCTGTTCGCCGATGGCGTGCGGGAGCTTCCTATTGGATGGGAAGAACTGATTCGTGAGCCCACAATCGTCAATGGGATTTGCGACATGACTTATCAGGCATGGTATTACCACACCGTGCAGAAACCGAGGGTAGATGTCGCCCGGCGCGCCGCGATCAATAATGCGATCCGCATACACTTCGGACGCTAGCGGAAATAGGAGCACCCCATGATGTCAATTGGCCGCGACACGACCTACATCCGGTTCTCGCCGAATCCTGGGTTCTCCCTGCGGGTGACCCGTGGGCACTGGCTCCATTGGTGCCATGCATTCGGATTCGCCCTACTACGGCCAGGCGAATTCTGTCACCGGAAGCCCAAGACGGCCAAGGCAAAGGAGTAGACTATGCCACAGTTCGCACGACCCGATGCCGATATCACCGATGGTGCTTGGACGAAAAGCTCCGGCGGTGCCGGTGACATGTACACCATGATCGATGAGGCCATCGCCGACGACGCCGACTACGTCCAGAGCGAGGCGGCCCCTGCCAGTTCCGCATTTGCGGTCGGCCTGGGCAACGTCGAAGACCCTGTGTCTTCGACCGGCCACATCGTCCGCTATCGCTATCAGAAGGAAGCTGCCGGAGGCGCGCAGATCGATCTGATCGTGCAGCTTCGTCAGGGATACTCCGGCGAGGGTGCTCAGGGATCGCTGATCCATGCCGAGACCCACACGAACATCCCCAATGGTTGGACGGCTGGCACATTCACACTGGCTGGCGCGGAAGCCGACGCCATCACGGACTACGCCGACCTGCAACTTCGACTTGTAGCTAACCAGGTCTAGTCGCGCGGGTGCGTCTCCTATTGTGGAGAATGGTCAGATGATCATTGCCGCGTCGAAAGCAGTCAATGTGGGTGCTACCTATAGATGACTCAATATGCTCTTCCCACAAGTGATGGAAGCAAATCTGCCGCCTGGCTTGAGGGAGCGGGTGATGGTGATGCCAACTGGTTTGATGAATTAGACGAAGGCTTCGGCACAGGGCGAGGCTCAGGGTCGGGGCCGGATGATCTGACTACGTACTGGTATACGTCATCTGTTCCTGTGGGGTCGCCGAAGAGTATCTCGTGCGGACTGGGGGCCGTCACAGACCCTGGTGTGCATACTGGACATATCGTTCGCAGTCGTAACCGGAAGAATGCAGTGGCGGATGTTCTTGACATCACAATAGGGCTGTATCAGGGTGTGACGCTCATTGCTGAATACACCTGGAACGATGTGTCAAGTACGATTACAACCCGCGAGTTTACACTGACTGAAGTGCAAGCGGCTGCTATCACTGATTACAGCGCGTTAGTTATCCAGCACACAGCAACTAAGATAAGCGGTACGGGTACTCTTAGATCTTTAGAGTCCGCGTTTGAACTAGAGGTACCTGATGTGCTTACCGGACACCAGGCCCAGGTATCATGGGCTGAGATGGAGGTGCCACTGGCTCCTCGGCGCACACAGGTCTCTTGGGGCGAGCTTGAAGTTCCTCTAGGCCCTCGCCGCGCTCAGATTTCCTGGAGCGAGCTTGAGGTGCCACTCGGCTCGCGTCGTGGGCAAGTCTCCTGGGGCGAATTTGAAATCCCGATACCACCACGACGTGTTCAATTCTCCTGGGGAGAAGTTGAGGTGCCACTGGCTCCTCGGCGCACACAGTTCTCTTGGGCCGAGATTGAGATGCCGCTGGCTCCTCGGCGTGGATTGGTTTCCTGGAGCGAATTCGAGATTCCGGCGGCTCCGCGACAGGCACAGGTCGCTTGGGCCGAGATGGAGGTGCCGGTGTTCGACCGAATAGCACAGGTCTCCTGGGCCGTACTTGAAGTGCCATCAATCGGTGGAGGCCAGCGCGACTACTATCTCTACATGGGTCAGTACGCGCATGGCCGCGCGGCACAACAGCGCCGCAGATTCTGGCGGTAGGAAGCTGAATGGGTTGCCAATATCAGTATCATCAGCCTTGAATGGCGTAGACCAGAAGGAGCATTATCATGCGTGTCGAATTCCCAAGCGCGCGCGGCATTGTACTGCGCTCACCCTCCGGCGATCTGACAGCAGGCGAGGACGGGCCGGTCGTCAAGTGCAAGGACTTCGTTTCCGCCATCATCGATCTGCGCGTGACCGCATTGGTCATGGCCGATGCGGATGATGAGGTCGACTTCTACATCCAGACCCATCTGAACGGCCAATGGATAGACGTGGCCAACGTCCATTTCGACAACGGCGACGAACCCATCACTTCAGCCAATCGACTAATCGGCATCGGGCCGAAGGCTGCTGGAGTCGCGGTGATCACTCCGACTGACGGAGGTATCGCAGATAACACCAGTCAGGACGTGCCACTGGGTGCCGCCGTCAGGATCAAGACTATTGTGACCGGCGCGACCGCACCTTCCTACGCATATGAAGCACGGATCGGCTTCACCGGCTAGCAAGGAGACTGAATGAGTCTGCGTGATGCGTTTGCCGCCTTCTTCGGAGCGTTGAAAGCTCCAAAGGCCCCAGACCAGAAAGCCCGACCGGCTGTCGCAGGCTTTGTTTCCAAGCGGCCCGTAGGCAAGACCAATGCTGATATGCTGCGTGCCTGGGCCAGGAATAACGAATGGATCAGGACAGCTATCGACCTCCGGCGGAGTCAGGTCTCCAGCAACGATTGGGACATCGTGCCTATCGATACCCGACAGGAATTCAGTCCTGAGATGCAGGCACAGGTGTTGAACCTGTTCATGTTGCCGAACCCGCGTGGGGATTCCTTCCGCACGTTGATCGAGCCCGCTATTGAAGACCTGTTGGTGCTCGATGCCGGATGTCTGGAGATCGTCCGCAATGTACGTGGCGTGCCGGTGCAACTGTTCACCGTCGACGGCGCGGCAATTCGTGTCGACCCGACCTGGGACGGCTCCGATCCTAACGCACCACGCTACCACTGGTTCCCTGGCGGACAATGGGCACGTGGACTCTCTAACGAAGATCTGATCTACATGATGACCCGCCCAGCAAGTCATCGTGTGATAGGCTTGTCCACGCTGGAGATCTTGCAGCACACCGTCGAGGCCGATCTGCAGGCCGCCGAGTACAACCGTGGCCTAGTCACCCGCGCCGCACCAGCGGGTGTGCTCAACCTCGGCGAGGACGTACAACCCGATCAGGTCGATGCCTTTCGCGCATACTATGAAGCGGAGGTGGCGGGCCGGTCGGCGACCGCCATCATGGGCGGAGCCAAGACCGTCCAGTGGCTGGGCTTCGGCCAGAACAATCGCGAGATGCAGTTCATGCAGTGGCAGGAATATCTCGTGCGTAAGATCGCAGCGGTCTTCGGCTGTGCCACACAAGATCTAGGCATCACCGGCGGGATGAACCGGAGCGTCGCGGAGGTACAGCAGGAGATCAGCGAAGACCGTGGACTGCGCCCGCTGATGCTCCTGGTCGAGGAATACCTCAACCGAGAAGTCGTTGGTAGCTTCGTTCGCGTCGCCGCCAAGAAGATGCTCTACAGCGGGGAATGGGACATGGCCACCTACCGCAAGGCGATTGCCTTGTCCATGCTCAATCCACGCGACCCGCGTGCGCTCCACATCTTCCGGCAATTCAATGAGGCCAACCTCGGCAATCTGCATTTCAACTACCGGGTCGCCACGGGCCGCAGCCGCCGCGAGATTCGTGAGGACATCAAGACCTACCTGAACGAGCTTCCAATCTGGACGATCAACGAAGCCCGCGCGGAGTTGAACCTTGATCCTATTGAAGGAGGCGACCAAATTCTCATCCCAACCAATCTGGGGCCGGTACCGCTCGATTCCTTCGTGGGCGGCAAGAACCCTGCGGTCTTGGGGCCGGACGGTACACCCATTCCGATGTCCGAAGGACAGGAACGAGCACTGCTAGGCCTAGATGGACGTCCGATCTACCTCTCCGCCGGTGAAGCCGCAGCGTTGGGCCAGGCGAGGCTCTCGGCCCCAACCGACGTAACCAAGGGTTCCGGCCCGCGTAGCCCCGCGTTGTCGCGCCTGGAGACCGATTTGGCCATTCGTGTGGGCCGCTGGTTCCGACAGTATGCCGCCACGGCCCCGCTCCGCGACTGGGCGGCCCTAGCTGTGCAACTCACGCCTGCAGCCAAGGGACTTGCAACGAAAGCCGATCCTATGCGCGCCCGCCTAATCGCCGAGATGGCGGCATTTGATCAGACAGCGGCGGGCCAAGAGTTACAGGGGCTGTTCACCCAGCTACTTGATCAGCATGGACTTGCGGCATACAATACTGGCGGGCAAATCGCACTAGAGCAAATCGGTGTAGCCACCTCCTTCGAACTGCTTGATGCCGCTACGATTGAGGAACTTGAGAGCCTTGCCTATGGCACGGTTGAGGGTATCTCGGCGACCACACATTCGCTGCTCACCGACATCCTAGTCCAGGGCGCAATGCAGGGTGCAGGCGTGGATCATATCGCCCGTGACATGACTACGACTCTACGGTCGACATGGCCAGAGTTGTCTTCGGGCCGGGCGCGTACCATCGCTAACACCGAAATCAACCGGGCAATGAGTCGGGCTACACGTGATGCCTATTCCCGTAACGGTATCGAGGCACAGGAATGGATTACAACCGGCGATGACCGTGTCTGTGATGTCTGTGACGCGAACGAATCGCAGGGCGCGGTCACTACTGAGTTTGGCTCCGGGGATGACTATCCTCCTGCGCATCCCAATTGTCGGTGCGCCCTGATCCCAGTAATTCCTGCCGACTGGGGTGGACGAGTTGGGTGCGGGTAGCCTCGCTGCGATCATTTCATCTGGCCTAAAGCGTGCGGCAGCCGGAGAGGAGGAAGGGCCGGAATGTGCATGGACGGGTGGAGAGGAGCTTCGCACTATCTGTAAGTCTTGGTCGCACAGCATAAAGAATTCACACCCGATACAAGCAGCGTCCGCAAAACTGCTGATGAATCCAAATCTTCCGTTAGATACCCGCGATTTGAGTCGGGCATCACAACTTCTAACAGAGGTCAACAAAGCGTCACGTGTTGATCATCTCTATCGCGGAATGTACGTCTCGAAATCCGATGCAGAGGCAATGCTAAAACTGTCTGGAAGGGAATTTACGCTGCCACTTTCATCTTTCAGCTCCGCGCGGGAGCAGGCAGAAATATTTGCCATCGCGCCAGGAGATAGTGTCTCTGTCATGATTGATGCGCGCAATATTCGTGGCTTCGACATCCATGAACTAGTCATGCCCAGCTATAGTGACCAAATGGAACATCTTGTCGCAGGCACCTTCCGTGTCGGGCCAGTATACCACAGCGGCAATCAAATCTGGATGGTCTTGGAGGAGATGTAGCATGCCACGCATCGTATCCGGCGTCCTAGCAAGGATCTTGCTTCCCACCTTCGCCGAGCTACGCGCCCGCAAGGAGAAGAAGGAGTAGCCGTTGCCACGCGCGCTCGTGTGCAGCAGACTTGGAATAGCATCATGACTGATCGAATTATTATCCCAGGTGAGCAGTGGCCGGAGCCAGACTTCGTCGTCATCAGCCAAGCGCTGAAGGCGGTAGGGCCAGACTCAGAATTCCTCAAGGACGTCACAGTGCGGGAGGGCGACCGCGTAGTCGTGGCCACAGCCTCCAGTACCTCGCTCGACCTGGATTCTGACCGCTTCACCAAGGAGGCGCTGACAGATATGGCGCGGGGCTTCACCGGCCTGACGATCTTCCTCAACCACAAGTACGCGGTGCCGATGGACATCTTCGGTCAGGTGGTTCGCTGCGCTCTAGTCGAGCGTGGCGAGTACCTCGACCTGGATATGGCGATCCGCGTGACCAACCACAACGAGGCCGCTGACAAGACCTATGGTATGATCCGCGATGGATTCCAGCTTGGGGTCTCGGTCGGTGTGCTCGTACTTGACTACGACAAAATGGAGGAGGAGACCCATCTGGGCCGGACGGTCGTGGCGCTGAAGCGTTCACTGCCACTCGAAGCATCGGTCGTGGGCATCCCTAGTAACAGGCGTAGTTGGGTACAGCAGGCCATCAAGAGCCTCGTCCAGCGTGGCGCGCTGCTGTTCGACTGCGACGAGATGGGCTGCCGCACCTACTTGAAGGACGTGGCGGTGGCTGACACCATGCATATGCCCGCCACCAAGGAGGGCCGCCGGAATAGCGACGCCGACCAGAAGCGTGTCCAGGCCATCCATGACATGGCGTCCGAGATGGGTGCTGAATGTCCCATGGATGATATGAAGGAGGACAGCAAGCACTTTCGGCTGGATACCTTAGTGCAGGGGTAGGTCACTATGCCCTTCGGCGGTAACTGCGAATATCCCAATCATGCCGCCTGCATCGCAGCACACCAAGATGCCGACGATCCAGATGCATACTGTGCAGAGCTTCGCCGCCGGACGGAGGAGCACTGTAAAGAGGCTGAGGAGAAGCACATGACACCGAACATCAACAAGGCGGTGGTGCCATACAGCGGCACCCCGATTGCCCCACGCGAACGTGCCTGGAATGCCAGCGCCGCGATCAAGCGCGCGCGCTCCTGGGCTGGTGGGCCGGACAAAGAGAATATCTCTTGGCCGAAGTATCGCCGCATGTTCGTCCGATACGACTCAGACAACGTCGAAGATTTCGGTGCCTATGGCGGCCCACATCACGACATCATCGACGATAATCCACATACTGTCTTCCGAGGCGTCGCCGCGCTCGCGGTCGTCATGTCTGGTGGACGTGGCGGGATGATGATACCCGAAGGAGAAATGGCAGGATGCAAGGCGCATGTGGAAAAGCACTACGCACAATTCGATGAGAAAGCTCCTTGGGAGCGAGACGAGAAAGACTTCGTCTGGCTGCCGGAGGAAAAGCGAGCCGCCAAGGCCTTGCACATCGACCTTGCACCGGATGGAGCAGGTGTTGCCAAGGATGGTGACCCTTGCGATGATGGGAGTACGGTTATGCCAGAACACATACTGATCATCCGCACCGACGCCGACGTTCCCGAAGAGATTGAACTCCCAGTGGAAGGCATTCTCGACGATAATGTCGCCGCGCTGAGTTTCGACGACGGGGAAACCTGGCTCGAAGTCCAGGACGGAATCATTCTCGATGACGCCACATCTATTGCGGGTGACGGTGACGACGACGGTGACACTGGTGACGGCGACGCGGACGACGCGGGCGATGCTGGTGACGACGAAACTGGTGATGACGACACTGATAACGGTGATGACCACACTGGTGACGACGACACGGATAACGGTGACGTCAATGATGCGGGCGATGCTGATGACGACACCGACGACACCGGCGACGAGGGTGACAAGGATGCCACGCCGGATGTGATTCTCGATTACTCGCTGCTGGGTGAGCTGGCGGAGACCGGGTATATGCGATACCTCTGGAATCTGACCTATGCACTGTGCGATGTCCTGTGCAGCCTGATCGCTGCCGACGACTTGTCGGTCGATGAGCGAAATGCCAAGGCCACCAAGACGCTGGGCGAATTCACCGCCTTGGCACAATCCAGCTTCGCGGAAGCGGTGGCGTTAGTATCCGACTCGGACAAGCCGGAGAATGAGAATCCATTCGCAGGTATGAGCTTCGTGGACGTCGTCCGCAATGCGCTCGCCGAAGGAACATCCCTTGACCCGGATGCTGTGTCTAGCGAGGATGTGAATGAGATCGCAACACAGGTCGACGCACTTCAGGCACGTCTCACCGAAGTGACCACGGCGGGTCAAGACCGGCTCAATGAGGCAAGGCAGTTGATTGATGAACTGCTCGACATGCCTCTGGAACGCAAGATCGATGGGACATCCGATGATGATGTCGTCGCCGACCTGAACGAGAAGTACCCCTGGCTCGAACCTTCTGTCCGGCGCAAGCTCGCGCAGGTACGGGGACGATAGGCCGGGCGAGTAACGAGGAGAAACAAACATGGCTACCACAAGTGAAATCAAGGCTCGCCTGAAGGAAATGCGGGAGCAGTTTGACAAGCTGTCTCAGCCTCCGGCTGGCGGTGACCCGAACGCTGACGACGTCCGGTCCGAGGGGCCAGTGACGCTGACCCAGGAGGCACGGGAAGACCTCCAGGTGAAGTTCTCGGCCTGGCAGCCGCGTGACATCTACAAGGCCATAGCAGTCCAGGCCATCGAAGGCGCGAAGCAAGGCGCAGGCATCGTATTCGACCGCTACTCGACCGCCATCGAGCGCTTGATCGACGTAAGCAAGGCCGCCGACGCCCCACGTCTAGTGCAGAAGCTGCTCGACTCCGCCGGAGCCGGTGCGCTGATCCGCCAAGACCTGGAGCCAATGATTCACGCCCTGTTCGTGAAGGCCTTCCCTGCGTATGATGCTATTGGGCAGAAGCCTTCCAACGGCCTCGTCCACGCATACCAGCAGGCGACCACACCTGGAGACGCCGCCTTCATCGGCGAGACCCAGGTCGTGCCGTCGCACACCAGCACCTACGTCCAGGCCACCACGCCAATCGCCATTATCGGCTCCGAGCGTGCAGTCTCGCTGAAGGCCCAAGCGGCGGTCGACGCCGGTGGGATGAACTTCAACTTGGGGCAGGACGAGCTGGAGAATGCGGTGACCTCGATCATCCGCCTGATCCAAGAGACCACGCTCAAGGGCAACTACCAGGTGCCCGCAGGCACGGACTCGACGGTCGATGGCCCGTACGACGCACTCGGCTTCGACGGCTTCCGGCGCGTGCTGGAGGCGAACAAGGTGCTCCAGTTGTCGGGCGAACCGTTCCTGAACGTCATCCGCCACGCAGTGCGCGAGGCGGGCGACAACGGTGGAAACCCCACCCTGGCCCTGCTTGACTACCGCGTCAAGGACAACCTGGAGAACCAGCAGGTCGCTGCGTGGCGTGTGAACGCCCCGCAGGTGGAGGTCGCGCCTGGCCTGATGGTCGACCGACTCAATACGCCGGTAGGCCCGCTGGGTCTCGTCGGTGTGCCAGGTCGGTTCTTCGGGCCAACAGCGGGTTACGATGAGGGTAGTGGCAGCCTCGTCGTCGACGTCTACGCCCTGGACACGAGCCACGTGAGTTACGTCTACCTCGGCAGCCCAGGCATCACGGTCATCGAGCTTCCGACCGCTGTCAGCGGCGCGCTCACCCGCCAGTTCATCGCCTTCTCGATGATCGGGCTGGAGGTCGCCGCACCGAGCTTCTGCGCCAAGGCTCAAATCTTGGTGTCCGAACTCGACACCGGCACGTAAGCCGAGGACGCATTAACCTAGCCGCCATACGAATGGGGCTGGCAACGGCCCGCCCCATTCGGCTGAAGGAGAACCATCATGCCAGACACCACCATCGATGCAGTCCTGACTGCCTTCGCCGCCGCCGCGACCACCTACGGTGACGCGGTGAATACCGAACAGGCCGGTCTCGCCGACGACTCCCGCGCGGCGGTCATTGCCATCTTCGCGGAGTTCGTCAAGCTCATCCATGACCTGAACACAGGCGACAAGGGTGGCGGCGAGACCGCACCGAACGTCGACGATTCGGCAGCCCGTATTGCGGCGCGCGCGCTGTTCGCTAACGTCGGTGCGAATACCAAGTGGCTGATCCAGGTCATCTCGGCACATGCCAACAAGGTGGTCGCCGAGTGCACCGCCTATGCAGGTGGTACCGCCCCTGGATACAGCACGACCTATGACCCTGCCCACGTCGATTGGGGTGGGCCGGACGCGCCGGTCTCCTAACCGAACGGACAACCAGGAAGCGGATTTCACCTCTCTCACTTCCTCCGGCTGAAGGGTACAGCCCTGCCCCACAATGCGGGGTGGGGCTGCCCTGACTTCTGGCGGTACGAATAGGTAGAATGGAGCGGGGAGAAGGTAAACCATGACCACCATACTCGGTACGCAGTATCTGACCACGGAGCAATTCCGTTCCCTCGAAGCGAACGGACTTGATCTGACTGACTGGAGTGATGCTCAGTTGGATGAGCTACTTGCTGCTGCCAGTCGGATGGTGGATTCATACGTCAATGATACTTTCACGCTGACTAAGTACAGCGACGAACGGCTCGTATGGTACATGAATTCTCATCGTGTGTATCCAGTGAATCGGCCCATTCTATTCGCCATCGAGCTTCGGCTGTACTTCACAGCAATGTCTGTGGCGATCTTCGAAGCAGGATCATTGTTCCATCACCCGCGAGAGGACTATATTGCGCTAACCTCCTTCGCGCTGCAGCCGCAGATCAGCATCATTCCTGCACTTATCGGCACTGGACTTCGGCAGATAGTTGCCGGAGCAACATATATTGCAGGGTATGGTACGCCCGTGGCCGCAATGTCCGATGGCGCGCCGCCTGTAGCAGTTACATTGCAAGAGGCGGTCGTGCAGGTATCCACCTCAACCATCGGCTCTGAGACCTGGGATGTCTCCGATGCTTCGCCATTTGCTGTAGACGACCTGATCCACATTGGTACCGAAGATGCTCTGGTCGAGGATGTAGATGATGCCGCTGTTCCGAACACCATTACCGTATTGCGATGCGGCAATAATACTGCCCACGCAATTGGTACCGCCATCAGTATCTACCAGACGTCTGTTCCTTCTGATGTGGCAACGGCAGTCTGGCTTACGGCAGCCCACCTGATTGGTCAGCAAGGACTGCGCGCCGAAGGCATGACCGGCCTGCGTCAGGCAGTCATTGGGAGCTACTCCATCAGCATCGGTGGCGACGCCTCCTCAGCGGGCATGCCGTTCGTGCCGGATGCGGCCAAAGCCATCCTGCAGAAATACAGGAAGATTCGCGTACAGGGAGTGTAATCATGTGGCAACCGTTCATCGGATTGATCTTCGCGGCAGCCACGCTGATTGAGGCCCGCAAGGTACAGCGCAGTCTCGACTTGCACCGCTACCGGCACGCCTTCGCCTCCTTTGTAGGCGCATGCGCATGCGCGACCATTGCCGAGGAATGTCTACGGGATGACTGGGTGCAGTCCGCAGAATGGAACTGGCGAACGATACGAGGAGTGCAGTAGCCATCTTCGGCCTGAACGCACGCGCAACCATCCGGCGTATTGCCAAGGACATTAGCGATGCAGGCGACGCTGTAGCCGCTGGGCTACCTGTGGTAATTGCGGAGGATATTCGCTGCACACTTCAGGCCACTCGCGCGCCACAGGATTTCATGCTCTCTGGTCAGGTGAACGTGAATACATGTCGCATCTGGTTTCGGCATGGTGTCGACGTGCAGGTGAACGACTTCATCGATATCACTCTGAAGGGAACGACCACGACTTGGACGGCAGAGGGAGTGCTCGATGAAGCGGGCCGGGCGCACCATCTAATAATCGACGCGAAAAGGTACCAGTAATGGCAACAGTACTGTGGGACATTAGCGCGGTACGGCGGATGCTAGACAACATAGGAAGGGGGCCGGAGACCAGGCATGAACTCAAGCAGGCCGTGGCCATGGCGGGCTTCAGCGTGGAACGGTCAGCCAAGCAGAACCTGACGCGGATGGTCTACTCTCAACCGGAACGTGGCTACCGACGTACTGGCACGCTCCGGCGCTCGGTGCATACCGCCCCTCCGAAAGAAAGTCATAGCGACGATCCTGAACGAGCGAAGACCTCGGATTTGGGCGGGAAGAAATCTGGGGAGGTCGTAGGTGAGGCAGGAGATACACTAGTAGTGGAGGTGGGTTCTTGGCTGCTATATGCGCGACGTGTTCATGACGGCACCGGCCCGCGCATGACGGCACGCCCCTATCTAACCGATGCACTTACGCAGAATGAAAGATTCATCGAGGATACTATCGTGCGCGGCCTAACTAGGGCACTGACACATGCCTAGCGATAGGAGAGCATGAACCATGGCCACGAAACTTGCACCGGCCCATCGTGAGATAGACGGGCGGCCCGTCAAGACCACGGACGTCGCGCGCGTACCCGCGCGCAAGCGCCCACACAAGGGCGCACCCGCGCGCACGAGCACCTGCGTATACCCCAACTGCCTGTGCGAGGCGGAGGAGGAGGATTAGATGGCCGATCTACAAATCACGGTTCAGGCCGCCCCTGGTGCTGCCGTCACAGCAGTCGCCAAGACTACGCCAGTCGCCGCTGCAAACGACAACCAGTTCACCAATGATAACGATGGCAAGCTGCTGATTTTCGTCGAGAATGGGGCGGGTGCCAAGAGCGGCATAGTCCGCTCGGTCGAATGCTCCCACGGGCGCAGCGAAGATATTGCCTGGGCGGTCGCGGCCAATACGCTATATGTAATTGGCCCGCTACCTGCCAGCTTATTCAATACTGCCGCTGGATTGGTTGAGATCAACGTCAGCGATGCAACTGCCGTGAAGATGTGGGCCATCCTTCTACCGGAGGTCGGATAAATGCGATATCCAACGGCAGAAGATTGGGCGTACCTCGCAGGCATGATAGACGGCGAAGGATGTGTCGCAGTCGAATTGTTCACTGGCGGTTCCATAGGCATCACAGTGACCATAGTCAATAGTCATCGATCTATGCTGGATTGGCTCACGGATAGATTTGGTGGGTGCATCCGACCTCGCCCAAATCCTATTAGGCGATGGAAGAAGACTTGGTCGTGGTCTGTCACTGGATATGCCGCAGATGCTATTCTTCATCGCGTCTCCCCGATACTCATTATCAAGCAGCAGGCCTCCTGGCTAACGCGAGAAGCCTGGGCACAACGTACTCCATCCCCGTGGCGGAGAATAACACCGGAGATCAAGGCACTTCGTCGAGGATATTACTTGGCATCACGATTTCTCAATCAGCGTGGAGTACCCACCGATGCATAGATTGTACCGGGCGATCAAAGTACGACTGGAGGCAGACGCGGGCGCGAGCGGCGATCTGGCTTGGCTGCTCGGTGCTGTGCCTGGAGATACGCGGATTTTCCAAACCGCTGTGCAAGAGCATGTAGCTGCAGCCAACACAAGCATAAGATGGATCACATATAACAAGGCTGCTGACGAAGGGGATGGCAGCGACCAGACTACGGCCATTCGGCGCGGCGAAATTGACTTCCACTGCTGGGCGCGAGAGTCTGATAGCGCAGGAGCCGATGCTGTCCATGACCGCCTCAAGGTCGTCCTGGACGGGCATGCTCAAGCACTTCATGACATTGATAATCAGCTGCTGGTGATGCTGCTCAACTACGCGTCATACACCAAGCAGTTCGAGTCAGAGCAGAAGCTCTGGCACGTCATCGCCACATATGCGATCATGTACGCCGATCAGGATGAGCTTGCATAGGGCCAGATGGAGCAGGTGTTGCCCCTGTCCGCTAAGGATGGCAGACTGGGAGTAGCGATGGATACTGTGAAGGTCACGTATATCGGGCGGTCTGGCCGACGACGGGCCAGGGGCAGGACAGAGTCCTATTGGTTCCGCCGCCATACAACCTTGCGCATTCCCGCCTCGGACATTGAGACCGTGACTGGCAGCGATCCAGAAAACTGGCAGGTGGAGAGGCCAAAGATTGCGCCGGATGCCATCTGGCAGAACAGGCTCCCCACCCCGACATTGCGTCGCCGCAGTCGGCGTGGAGCCACCACGAAGGAGGAATAGGGATGCGTGATCTGGCATATGCTGCCGGAGCTATTGACTGCGATGGCACCATCGGTTACATCGGACGGAACCCGCATGCGATGGTCTCGCTAGGCAACACGAACTCCGCAATTCCAGCCTGGCTGGAAGAGCGATTCGGCGGAGCGATATATGAGCAGCCCGTTGGCAAGGGAGTTCGCGGTGCCCACCCGAACTGGAGGGGACTCCAGACATGGATGATTAGTGGGCAAGCAGCGGTCGAATTTCTGAAGAAGATTCGCCCGTGGTTGATCCAGAAGCAGGCACAGGCCAAGCTAGTAATCGAGGCAACAGAAGCCACAGCACGGACGGGATACCGTCTGACGCCCGAACAAAAGGCACTGCGCGCAGACTACAAATCGCGCATCAACGTCTTGAACCGACGTGGTGTAGCGTAGGAGGAACAGAAATGTCGCTTGATGCTTCCAAAATTAAGGTTGGCCCAGGCCGATTCTATATCGACGTCACCGCTCCCGCCACTGGTGCCGCGTTGGAACTGACTGCGGGTGTGCCCACCACGGGCACCGAGCTGGGGCTGACGGACGGCGAGGCGGTCTTCACCTACGAGGTCGAGTACTTCGAGGTGATGGCTGACCAGGTGCTGTCGCCGGTGGCGACCTTCGCGCAGGCCGAGCGGGCCAGGCTGGAGTTCACCATGAAGGAGTTCTCCTTCGCCAACGTCATGACCTACCTGCAGCAGGCAGTCGACCAGGGCGCGGGACAGTTGATCACGTTCGGCTCGAACAACATCACGGTCTGCCCTCGCAGTATCTTGCTGGTGTCCGAGATCCCGAACTGCGTCGCTGAGACGCTATACACGACTGTGATGCTGTACCAGGCGTACCAGTCCGAGGCGGCTGCCATGCGGTTCACTCGTACAGGCGAGACGCTGATGAAGTGTACCTGGGTCGGCATCTCTGATCCGACCCGCGACGACGGCGACCAGCTTGGACAGCTTGTCATCGAGCAGGGCGCGTCCGGCACGTAAGCCGACCGCCCGTTAGCAAAGGACTAAGGATTGGCCGAGCTATTCATCCCACGCAGGGTACGGCAACGTGATGCATTGGCCATCAGCGCGGACGAAATGGCGGCTGAGCTACGGATCACGACAGAACAACTGGTCGTGGTCGAGGCGCAGAATACACTGCCCAGGTCGGAAGCATCAGGCAGGGCATGGGACTTGGCCCTGGGCCGGATCGTGAAGGCCCACCAGGATGCCGCCCATGACGAGGAAGCGGCAGCCCGCGAGGACAGCGCGGATACCAGCGATGCCCTCCGGCGATGGGGCGAGAGGCCGGATAGCCCAGAATCCGCCCATGGCGCGGCCACAGCGGGCCACACGCGGCCCGTAGCCGCAGAACCGGCCCATGGGCCGGTGCCGTCAACCCAGCCCAAGAAGCGGCGAATGCGACAGAAATAGATGATCCCTGGGGTGGAGGCGACCACCCGCGCTATTGCGCTCGTCACCTCCAAAAATCGACCCCCACCAGTGGAGGTCGCCCTACCCCAAACTGACAGGAGGAGCATCCTGATGATGGGTGCCATTAGCAACGCAGGACGTTCCCGTCTGCTTCGCGCAGGCGGGCTTCAAGCTTCCTGCCGAGGAGAGGTGAAGATATGGTAAGCGACCTAGAGGTATTAGATCCGACCAGCGTGCTCATTCAGATCGGTGGTCGCGAATTCACACAGCGCCCACTGGGGCTGCGGGGCACAGCCAGGTTCCTGGATGTACTGGCGACCACAGTTGCCGATACCGGCAGCTTCGATCTGTTCCAGCAGATCGGAGAGGTTGACATCGATGACCCGTCGAGTGTAGATGTGGACAAGCTCTTCCCCATCTTACTGCGCGCGGTACGGCTACTGCCGGAAGCGTTGCCCAAGCTGCTCGCCATCATTCTGCGCGAGCCGGAAGCCGAGGATTTCCTCGCGGAGGAAGCCACGCTGACCGACGCGGTGAAGGCCATCAAGACCTTCATCACGCAGAACGATATCCCGCAGCTAATGCGGGATTTCACGGAGGTGGCCGCGCTGTTCCGTCAGACGGTAGCGCAGGCCACGGCAGCGCCGACCAACGAGGTGGAATCGGCCAGCTAGTCGAGGCGATGGTCGCCGCCTATGGGTGGCCCATCGACTATGTGCTCGACCTGACCGTGCCACAAGTCATGCTTCTGCTCCGGCACAAGAACAAGCGGGAGCGGGCGGAGATGGTGTGGCAAGCGCAGATAGCCGCCGCTGGGATGTTCGCGCTCTCTCCGAAGGAAGGCGCGGAATATCTAGAGCGGATACGGGAGTTGCTATCTGATGAGGATGCAGGAGGCGGCTGGCATGTGCCCGCGTCCATCCCACGCCTGGAGGATACCGCCACCGCGCGGACTCCGATGGGACGTCCCCTGCCGATCCGAGTCATCAAGGTCAAGCCGGAAGCGGGAGAAGGGATAGAACCAGTGGAGTAGGATAATGACCAAGTAGTACCGAAGTTCCCTTGCAGATCGTGCTCGCGCCGCTGCGTGGAGGATTGCTAATACAGATTAGACGCGGGCAGATAGCATAACTGCAGTGACATAATGGCTAGCAGTAGAGACATTGTCGTTCGGATCATCACTGACCTTGCCGCACTCCGCTCCGGCATGGCGCAGGCGACAGGTGTCATTTCCAGCGCGGCCCGTGGCGCACAAGGCCTATCCCATGCACTGGGCGGCATAGAGAGTACTGCTAGGGCAGCCGGAATTCAACTTGCCCTCATTGGCGGAGCGGGCGTTGCAGCATTTGGTTCTGCCGCCAAATCCTCCCTGGAATTCGAGAAGACCTTGGCGCGTACAGTTGGCCTTACTTCCCTGACGCGTGAAGAGGTCGATAAGGTCGCCGAGCATCTCAAATTAATCGCACCGAGCCGAGGCATTGGCCCGAATGCCCTGGCGGATGCATTTTACTATGCCGTCTCAGCAGTCGGAGATACTGACAAGGCATTGCGCATTCTCGATGCCTCGTCCTTGGCGGCAGCAGCCGGACTGGGAGATGTCTCTGTAGTCGTGGATGGTGTCTCCTCGGCAGTCAATGCTTACGGCGAAAATGTTCTGAGTGCTGAACGCGCGACTGACATCTTCATCAGCGCAGTCAAAGAAGGCAAGATGCCACCAGAAGCATTCGCTGGTTCCATTGGACGGGTATTGCCTATTGCCAGCGCGATGGGACTCTCCTTCGAAGAAGTCGCGGCGAACATGGCGGTCATGACTCGTGTCGGCATGGATGCAGATTCCGCCGCGACCGCACTCAAGGCAACGCTGACGCAATTGCTCAAACCATCCGGCGAGGCAGAAGAACTTCTCGCCAGACTTGGCCTGTCCTTTGAGGATGTACGTCGGAGCATCAAGGAACGTGGCCTGCTAGCCACACTCAATGATCTGATAGCACTCACGGGCGGAGAAGTCGATCAGCTTGCCATTCTGTTCCCGAATGTCCGCGCCCTGACCGATGTGCTTGGTTCTGCTGTCGCGCAGGGCGACGCCTACGCGGGAATCCTTCATCGCACGAACACCGAAGTTGGACTGACGCAGGAGGCTTTCTCCGAGATGGCGGGCACTGTTGGACACGACGCCGAGCGCCTTGGCGCGATGATTGAAGTGCTGAAGATCGAGATCGGCGATATGCTAATGCCGGTCTTGAACGACCTGATCGATGGCCTACAGACCGTCGTCTTCCATATCCGCGAATTCACGAAGGAGCATCCGAAACTCAGCCGTTTCCTCGTAACCTTCGGTGCGGTTGGATCGGTCATCGCGCTGGTCGCCGGTGGATTCCTGCTGTTTGTATCTGTCGTCGCAGGCGGGCTGAAGGTATTGATAGACATGGCCCTTCTTGGCGGCAAGGCGGCTAGCGCCATGTGGAACCTATCCAGTGCACTCGCACAAGGAGTAATAGGCGCTGGCCAATTTGCACTGAAGATGGCGGGCGTAGGCTGGACGGCGCTGAAGAAGGGGATCGGCGACGCCGCGACGAAGATGTGGAGCTTTACCCGTGGGCTCCAAGCGGCCATCCGGTCGGATACGGCCAAGCTTAAGATCAACCTCTCCGAAGCTTTCGGCACGAAGCCGGTCTCCGGCGCGGAGAAGGCGGGCGTCGGAATAGGGTCGGCACTCCGAGGTGCGCTGAAGGGCTCATTCCAAGGCCTAGGTATAGTGATTGGCACTGGCCTGGGCAGTCTCTTGCAAGGCGGTGTCGTACGTACTGCCGTCACCAGATTTGCCGTAGGCTTCGCAGGTATGCTTTCCGCCGCAATGTCGACGGCCATGTCGATAGCGACGAACCCAATTTTCCTGGCTGTCGCTGCTGTACTCATTGCTGCCTTCCTCATCTACAAGTACCGCGATCAGATATGGGACGGATTAACTGGCCTGTTCGATATCTTGCGGGAGTTCTTTACACAGACTCTACCAGCATGGTTCCAGCAGAATTTCACAGCCGAGAATGTCGGACGAGTCTTCGGCTGGGTTGCCGGTGTGCTGGTCATCGCACTGTTTCCAATCCCGTTCATGATCATAAAGTTCCATGAACAGATTGGTGGATTCCTCACTGGCATCGCAGGGTTCGTCGCGGAGATTCCCGGCAAGATCGGTGCCTTCATCGGTGACCACTGGAAGGAGATTCTGTTCGTCCTGTTCCCAGTGCCGATGGCGATCATCAAGTGGCGGGATGAGATCGGGAATTTCCTCACAGGCATCGCAGGGTTCGTCGCGGAGGTGCCGGGCAAGATCGGTGCCTTCATCGGTGACCACTGGAAGGAGATTCTATTCACCTTGTTCCCGGTGCCGATGGCGATCATCAAGTGGCGAGATGAGATCGGTGGATTCCTCACTGGCATTGCGGGGTTCGTCGCGGAGGTACCGGGCAAGATCGGTGCCTTCATCGGTGACCACTGGAAGGAGATTCTCGGCGCACTCATTGACGTGCCGAAATGGTCGCTGGAGTTCACGAACAAGGCCTCAGAATTCACCGCCGATATCATCCCACGAATTCCTGGATTGTTCGCCTCTGTTGGCACGGCAATTGGCCAAGGTATTAAGGATGCGTTCTTCGCGCTCGTGGACTTCAGTGGATGGTTCAAGCAGTTGCTTCGGGACGCATACAATCTCCTGCCGGGGCCGGTGAAGGGATTCCTCAAGGGTGCGAAGGGAGGCTTCGGGGACATCATGGACTGGGCCGGACTCCAGTCGGGCGTGCGGAACTTCATTGGCGGCATGGCACTGGTCGGCGAGCGCGGGCCGGAGCTTCTTCGGCTGCCGACCGGCACAGACGTTGTCCGAAACGAGAACATGCGCCAGGCCATACGCGATCTAGGTACACAGCCCGGCGGCAGCAATCTGTTCAACATCGCAGTGAATGTCGCCGCCAACTTCGGCAACTGGGCGGAGCTTCGCCGGTCGATCCTTCAGGACGTCGAGGAGCAGCTTGATGAGGGTGCAGCGCGCGCTGGGCTGAGCCAACCAAGATTCGGAATCCTGGGCGCGGGAGTGCCGAGGACATAGGATATACGTCATGCCACAATGGACTTTCGATGACTTCACCTTCCCGTGGGAAGATTCTCCAAGCAAGGGAAACGCCGATGACTGGAATTTAGAGGAACGTCTCATCGAACACGAACCGCTCATGGCCAACGTGACCGTCTTGACTAGTTGGGGATTTAGGAGTCGCACGCGTTCCATCACTGGTACCTGTAGTGCTACTACCCGCGATACTCTGCAAGCCAAGCAACTTGCGGGCACAGTCGGCGCACTGGTAGATTCTGAGGGAAGATCAGTTACCGCACGAATCATACGCACAAAGTTCGTGACCCTACAGCCAAAGATTGCCGTGACAGACTGCGATGGCAACCCAGCAGATGGACGATACCGATACACGATTGATATCATGGAGCGTTAGGCGTGGCACTGGCTGATTCTGTATTCGCACTCGACCGCAAAATCCAGGTCGAGGTCAGGATCGGTGGCGAGCTTCTCGCTGCCGGGCTGACCGAAGAAGGCGACGCCGTCGAAGGGAACCTTACCGGCATCGATATCACTTTCGACCTGGATTCGCTGCCGCCGACTTGCTCATTGTCTGTTGTGACTGTCCCCTCCTGGGTGAAGCGCGACATGCGTGTTCATGTCATGGCAGGCTACGATGGGGAGATGACGCGTATCTTCACCGGCAAAGTGAAACGTCGTCGTCATGCAGTTCGTGGGCACGTGATTGATTGCGTGGGCCGGACAGCCAAACTGACCAGACCATTCCGTACACGTCCGGCCAAGGCATTTCTGAATATTGCCGCCGATGATGCCGTCATAGATATTCTCGATGACAATGGCGTGAACTTTACCCCTGCCTTCGGCGAACAATATGCCATCGATCCTGAGGTCGGAAACTGGACGCTCGGTACCGTCCGAACCGCCTATATGGACATGATGCACATCAGCGACATGATCCGCAAGATTGTGGACGTCGGAGGGAATAGGGCATTCGAGACTCGGTCGGGACTTCTACGCATCCGCCCATTATTGGAATGGCCCGCCGAGCGTGCCTTCCGAACTTATGTGATAGGAGGCAGTGACAGCAGCGCCACGACTACCGACAGCTTCAGTACCAGTGGAGCAATCGATACCGCCGATGCTCTGGGCGATGCCTCCGCACGACAGCGCCGGAGCCAGGCGTGGACGCCGAGTGTGGACGGCGCAGTCGCAACCATCAGTTTGTTCATGAAGAAGGTCGGCGCGCCGACCGATAACCTCTATTTCGAACTCTACGATGATGATGGGAGCGGTAAGCCAGGCACAACCTTGCTTGGTGGTAGTGATAAATACAATGGCCAACTGCTGAACACATTGACCTACACAGAGGTAATACTCCGCATCCTCTCCGGTGCCGAACTTACAGCAGGCACAACATACCACATTGTGGTACGCCGGTCTGGTGCAGTCGATGGCGTGAACTATTACACCATGGGTCGTGTCGCGGCGGGCGGATACGCAGGCGGTGCGCCTGCGGTATATAACGGTACTACCTGGAGTGCGGTCGCCGGAGATTATGTATTCACCGCGCAGACCACTGCCTTCGCCACGGGCCGGATCACGAACATTGCGGACGATGAGGATGAAGATCAGGTCAAGAAGCGTGTCACGGTACGCGGTGCAGTCATCATCTCGACCGACGCCGAAGGCAATCAGATTAACACGCAGGTCGAACAGACTGCATCAACTTGGAGCAACGATCTTGTAGACGGCGACCCAGAATTGTTTGCCATGACCTACGTGAACGACTTGATCCAAGACGACGCGAAGGCTGCCACGGAGGCACTTCGGCTGGTCAATAAGTTCCATCGCATCCTCGATTCTATCGAAGTAGCCGCGCCGTTTGACCCAGAGGTTGATCTCGCGGCCACAGTCGGAATCGATGACCAAACAGTGACAGGTAAAACTGGCAATTGGTGGGTGCGTGGATATCGACATTCTCTCTCCGCTAAGAGTGCGTCAACGTCCATGAGTCTCTATGGTGGCGACCAGGGCGGCACACAGGGCTGTGTCAGTCCGCGCGCGGACTTCACTGTTGCCATCGACCGACAGCTAATTGGCAATGCCTTACACGCGGTTATCACATTGGATGCGAGTACCTCCGCCGACCAGGGCGGGCGCATCGTGGATTATCATTGGACGGACGATTACGCCGGTGGCGCGATGGATCAATCTGGTGCAGACTTGAAGCGAATCACTGTGTCCTATGATCCCACGGTCGACGCCGAGGTGACCATCACACTCACGGTGACCGACGATGGCTGCGAAGGGGTAGACGGCGGACTGACTGATTCCATCTCGCAGACGATCACTGTCAGCACAGATAATACAGATGTCTATGTGCCGGTCATCTCCTGTGCGGCGGGCAACACCTGTATGGCAACCTTCGATGGCGCGCAGACCTGGAACGATATTGCCACACCGTCTGGTATCGCGAAGGTAACGGCCACCACGTTTAACCCATTCACGCCGGACGAACCTGTGATTATTCTCTTCGGCACGAGCAATGGACGGATATACCGCAGTGTCGATGAGATGGTTTCGCTTACGCTAGAGTACACAGATGTAGATGGCGATGCCATCACATCGCTAGTGCCAGACATCGCACGGCGTGGAGTCATATGGGCAACCACCACTGACCGGGTTCTCCTCTCCAGTGACTATGGAGATACCTGGCAGGTCTGGACGAACTTCAACGATGCGACCAAATGGTTGAAGCATGGAAATGGGCATGTCAATCCTGGTCCGACTGATCCACGTCCAATCAACGGCCTGCTGGCTTCTGATCCTAGCGTAAATCGAATCTGGATATTTGGTGGGCAGGGCGATGTAGTGGAATCCTGGTTCGGTGGGAATTATCTGCCGGATGGAGGTGCTGCCTGGTACAGCGAGATCACGCAAGGCGACGGTGTCGGCGCAGCCGCGCGCGACGCGGATGATACCGTGATAGATGCAGTAGTCTCCAACGCGACGGCGGGCGATCTGGGATTGATATTCCAGCGGACGGGAGCTGGAACGCCATCCAATCCATATATCTACGCCGAACAATTCTATCCGGTGGGACAGGCGGCATGGCAGAACGGCGACGGCATCATGGTCGGCGTAAACACTGACGGTGTTGGGGCTGAGAGTAACGGATTGCAATCACAGAAGTTCGGTGCGGTGCTCGACAACAAGAACTTCTACGTGACCATCGATGGTGTTGCCTGGTGGCCAATCGCAGATGTATTGCCGGGCACGGCGGGCAACCGTCCACATCATCTGCTTGGGATTGTTGGATGGAAAGATGTTTTCCTCTCTGCGATGGATGAAGGTATCGCCAAGACTATTGATGGTGGTCTGACCTGGAACTTCCTACGTCCACAGGGTGCGCCCTGGAGTACAATATGGCCCGCAGGAGCCATCGGCTATCAGCTAGCACTCGAGTATCGGCTGCCACAATCCTTCAAGTTGCTAGCTGCAATATATGACAGTACGGCAGGCAAGACCGCGACGATGCTGCGCGACGGCACCGGCCCGTGGACTAAGCAGAGCGAAGATGCCACGGCGTATAGTACTACACATCTGTATCACTTCCCAGGTCTGGGTGATGTTCTATTCCGCGTGCGGAGCACCGGCAGCACCTACGAGGGTGCATGGCAAACGCTTCAGCGGAGTATTGACCTGGGCGTGACATGGAGCAATACTAGCGTGGTCGCTTGCGCAGACATTGCGCGCGCGTCGAATGGAGATATGTATGCGCTTGGTACCGGAGGGGACGGACAGACACATCGCGTCTATCGCTCCATAGATGATGGTGTCACTTGGACGGAAGTCTATAACGACCCAACGGTTGGTGGTGACGGCAAATATCGAAAGTATCGCCGTATCGAAGTAGATCCAGAAAATCCAGATCGCGTAGTAGCCTGCGGTTGGGATCGGAGTGCTGGGAATGAGCCGCGACGCGTGCATCTCATCACGCTTGAAGCCACGGTGGGTGTTGGGGCTACTTGGACATCCTCGGCCTGGGCAACATATGCTCGGCCAGAAGAAACTAACATGGCCCTGATCATTGGACAGAACGGACGAGTGCTAGTTGCCTACGAACATGGATCTGCACAGCAGATCATCGTTGATGCTAGCGATGATGACGGAATCTCTTGGCCGAATCGTCTCCTCCACGCCTCTTCCGGCAACGAGGCTCCACGTGTGATGTTCCGCGCGGGCATGTATATCTACCTGCTGCATGCCGCCACGGGAGGAATTATGCGGTCGCCAGATAATGGCAACACCTGGGAAAGCTTTACCGACGCGACTTTGGTTGCGTATATGCACGGTCTGACCTGGGATTCGGTAAATGACATTCTGTATACTGGCCAAGGAGATGATCCAGAACCAGACACGGTACTCCAGATGGTCGACCCATCAGCAACCGGAAATTGGACAGATGTCTCTTCTGGAATAGCTGCCGCCACGGGATTTGCCAAAAATCAATTGTGCTCGGAAGGGCTGGAGATGCTAAGGCAATAGTCATGCGTCGTGCTCCCGATCTTCGTAGTGAGAATCGCCTCCAACTGGCGTTGGATGAGATTGCTCGTTTGCGGGCGGCGCAAGTCCGCATCAGTGACGGCAGTAGCCTTGTTGTCATCACTCCGACCGATCCGGGAGAAGGCACTCCAACACTGCCCGGCCCAGGTGTCGAAGCGCTAGCTCACGTTCTCTATGGTTCTAAACACAGCAATTCGCTACGCATCACAGATGATGGCGGATTGACTATTGCGTTCGAAACTAGCCAGGCATGGGTCAACGGAGTATTCTACACCGTCGCGGCGGGCACACTGGCCATGACGGATGCCACAACCAACTACGTTTTCCTCGCGAGCAATGGAACTGTGATGGCCAACATCACAGGCTTCCCTCTCGACGGCAGCCCATTGGCAATCGTGGTGACGGCAGGCGGAGACATTACTTCCATCGCAGATCGACGTTCCTATCTCAATACCGGAGCTTGGCAAAGCATGTCTGGTCTACTTACCACGAGAGGAGATATACTAACACGTGATGCCACACAGCTTGTCCGGCTGGGTATTGGCGCATTGGGCAGTATCCTGCGCGCGGACGGCACCGATCCTGCCTGGACGATCAACCCAACCATTGCAGGATATGTGCGCATTGGTTCCGCCGCTGCACCAACCAACGTGACGGCTGGAGATCTGACATTCGTCCGCGCATTCGTCGGAGACGCCACGAATTTTAGCCTCTCTGTTGTTGCTGGTGCTCCGCGAATAACCTTCGACACAAACGATTATTGGGAATACAACCAGGCGACGGATTCTCTTGGCCTTACTATAGGATCAGTGCCCAAGATGTCGTACATAGGCGGATTGACTGATGAATTTCGTTACGATGCAGTTGCTCGTTTTCGTGCTCCGTCTGGTATCTCTGGTACGGCCGTAATTGACACGCGAGATTCAGGTGCGGGGTCTGTGGCCCGTATCGACTTGATTGGATACGATTCCATTACTGGGATTGACTGGTACCGTCGATCAGACGCTGCTCCGGCGGACACACGCATCAAAAATGCCTTCGAACTTGAGTCGGGGGTCAACCAAGACCCTGACTTGGTGATGTACCGATTCACCGGCATAGGCGGTGCCGAAGTCAAGGATGAACTATGGCGTTGCATCAATGTGACTGGTGCGCTACGGATCAACGCTGCGAAGCACCTTGAATTTCGAGACGATGCAATCTACATCGCATCGCTGGACGACGCATACCTTGATCTCGTCGCCGATGCTGGCGTGCGGGTTACGGCACCCATTGGATTCTCTGTCAGCCACTCGGCTTCGGTTGCAGATGCTCTGACTATTGGCCCGTCTGACTATGGCGCGCTCGCGCACCTTGTACTCCAGCCGATATCCGGGACGAACCGAGTTGGCTTCACGACCGGCACTGGTTACGCCAGCATCCTCGTCGGAGTCGCCGCCGCGACTGAAGTCCTGCGCCTCACACATGCTGATGGTGGAGTCTTCGCCTTGGGATATGCGCGGATCGGCTCTGGCAGCACACCGACCAACGTGACGGCCGGAGACCTGACTGTTGATCGCCTATTCGTTCCCGATGCAGCCCTCGATGCTGAGGCTAGATTGGTGCAAATTCTGGACACCTACACGCCGGGTGCCGGTGATTTCAACACGTTCTACACCGTCACTAGCGTTGATCCGGGAGTTGGTCTGGGTGGTGATGAACAACGAGCAGGGAAGTTCGAGATCAATGTGCGCCCCACTGCCGCTTACCTCGGCACAGTTACTGGGCTATATCTAGAGGCCGATCACGATAGTGGCGCGTTCAATGTCGCGTCAATGCAGGGATTGCTTGCACAAGTTATTCAGCGCGTAGCGGGGACGACAGTCACCAATGCCCGTGGACTTCGCTTGGTTGCCAGTGCGGCTGCCGGAACCATCACTAACGCGGTTCCTCTTTGGCTGGATTTAGGATTGTCTGGCGATGTTGGAACCATCACTACAGGCATCGGCATGGATATTAGAACAGCAGGGGCGTGGGCCGGAACCAATGTATGGGGAATCCGTTTCTTTGCAGCGTTCGGAACGCCAACCATTACGACGTTGCGCGGCATCCAAATTGCCGATCCACCTTCGGGCACTATTACCAACCTCATAGGCATCGATATTTCGGCGTTGACGCGCGGTAGCACACTCAACTTCGGCATCCGCAATGCTAGCAACATGGTGCAGACTGGTTACATGCGGATTGGTGCAATCACTGCCCCTAACAACGTGACCGATGGGGACTTTACCTGTACTCGTCTCAACGTCGGGAACGTTGCGTTTCCTGCTGGTTTTGAGGCGTACATCGGCGGAGACTTGAATATTACCGGCCAGCTAGATTTGGATGGCGACCTCAACCATGACGGCGCAAACATTGGGTTCTTCGGCACTGCGCCCGCACCGCTGGCAGCAGCATATACGCCGACGAATGTAATCGCCGACCGTGCGTATAATGCTGACGCCACCTCGGTCGAGGAACTTGCTGATGTACTGGGCACGCTGATATCAGATCTTCAGTCCTATGGGCTCTTGCAATAGCCTGAAAGTGACAAGTCGCATGAGCACATTATGTGGACCGTTCGGCGGCAGCCTGGCGACGGCGACACTGTGCAAGGCGCAGCGTATAGTAAAAACTGGAGGTAGTCATGACATCTAAGAGAAGGCCCCCACAGCTCGGTACGAAATCTACACGACCTGCAGAATTGTCGGTATCATTTCTACCTCAGGAACTGCAGTTCTTGGTGCAGGCCTTGCGTGATTTGCCGATGCAAGGCACGCCAGATAGTTTGGCGCAGGCATTGCCCTTGATCCAAGGGCTTCGCTTGAAATTGGCGACCGCCCTCCGACTATCCATCAACAGCGAATCGCAGGAACAGCCTTCTGCAGAGGCTCCAGCAGAAGCTCCTGCTGAGTAGCCACCAAACTGGAGGACGTATATGCCCCTAACCAAATCGAAATATTGTGTCCATCAAATCAACTTTTCCTACGATGAGGAAGGCAATCTCATAGGATTGACCGCACATGGAAGTCAAGCCATTCTGGACAATGGAAAAGTGTTGACCACACATGCCGAGACCATCAATATTGACGCGCATGTCACACCCAAGCAACGCGCTGTACTGGTGGCACTCATCGAGAAGTTGGTCGCGATACAAGCTTAGTGGGGTTTCTCATTGCCTCCCGCTAATCCTCCTGTCAAGATCTTTCATGATTCGTTGACCGCTCGGCTGGCCAATTGTCCCCCTGCCATCCACCGTGAGGTCGATGCATTGCTGTCCTACCGCACCGCCGGTTGGCGATTTTCCAAGGCATTCAAGGACGGACGTTGGGATGGTTGGACACATCTGCTAAAGCCAGATAGTACCTTCCCTGCTGGGCTCTGGAGATTCGTTGCAAGTCACTTGTATCATGCTGGACATGCCGTCAGACATGTAGACACCCGCCCGCCCGCACGCGGGCGCGAGCCCGTGCTTGATAGGCTAACGACCAGGATTGTCCTTCGGCCCTACCAGGAAGCGGCAGTCACCGCAGCCATTGAAAAGGAGGCGGGCGTATTGCACATGGCCACCGGCGCAGGCAAGACCGAAGTCATGATTGCGATCACCCATAGGCTCGCCCGGCGAACGCTTGTGATGGCGCACAGATGGGAGCTTGTCCGGCAGATAGCCGACCGCCACGTCAAAGGGCTTCAACTCACCAAGAACACGCCCGTGGTGGGCGTGATTGGCAATTCTGCCTGGCAGCCCACCGATATTACCGTAGCAATGTTCCAAACAGTCTACGCACGACTGAACGCTCCGAAGCGTTTCGTAAAGGGCTACCTAGCCAGACGCCGAAAGGTCTGGGCCAAGGAGGGCAGACCACGCGCGCCGACCCGACGTGATGTGGCAGGCGAACCAGAATTTCAATATGGACTCGCCGAGGCGAACGAGCACGCGCGCATCATGAAAGCGCTACTAGCCGAGTTCGATGTTATTCACTTCGACGAATGCCATCATGTACCTGCGCCTACGTTCTTCCGCGTGGCCAGCGCCATCCCGGCGCGCTATCGATATGGCTACAGTGCTACGCCCGACAAGGATGATGCCACCGAGATGAAGCTGGTCGGCGCGACCGGCCCGGTCGTATATGAGGAGACCGCCGTCGAACTGATCGACGGCGGATACGCGGTACGCCCAGAGATTTTCATCCTGGACTATGAGATCGATCCTGTCGTTGCCGCCGAGCTAGTCGAGAGAGAGGCGACACAGATGTTGCCTTGGCAGGTCGCGCTGAAGGATCGTCGGACGGCTGAGAAGGCCGGTGGACATGCTTGGGGAGAGTACCAGGATGGCATCGTAGATAACGGCCGTCGCAACAAGTTGATCCAGGAGGTCACAGATGATCTGCGCGCGCTGGGCCACACGATTCTGATTCTGGTCGACCGCCTAGATCACGGGGAACACTTGGAACGTCTACTGGTCGATTCAATCTTCCTCCATGGGACATCCGGCATGGCTAACCGAAAACGTGGCCTGATGGACATGGCGACGGGTCACCGTCCTATTGTGATAGCGACATCTATCTTCGACGAGGGTGTGGATGTGCCTGCTATCTCTTGCCTGATACCCGCCCGTGGTGGGAAGGCCGAGCACCGTTCGATACAGGCGGTGGGCCGTGGCATGCGACCAGACGAAGGAAAGGATAGACTGATCGTCGTTGATTTCTACGACGGGTTCACCCGTCGCCTCCGACGACACTCGCGCGCCCGACGCGATGCTTACATGAATACTGAAGGCTTTCACGTGCGCCAAGGCGCTTTCGCGGAGATGAAGAAGCTATGGAGATGACCCATGCCGAAACGACCGTCTGATCCTAACGCATATCTTGCCGATCCAAAGTTCTGGCATCCGCTAACGCAACCGTATCCCACCATGGAGGAAGGAGTAGCCTTCGATGATCTCTGCGCTTGGATCAAGGAAGAAGGTCTACGCAGTCCTATCTGCCTGCTCGATGGCCTAGTGCTTGATGGGCGCGCCCGCGCGCGGGCGTGTGTACGCACGGACATACCTATTGCATGGAATGAATTCTCTACCCCAGAGGAGGCACGCGGCAACGATCCAGCTACCTGGATTCGCAGTCTACATCGGCCCCAGCGGCTGCCGCGCACGAAGGACATGCGGGAGTACGACGAGGTACATGATCCCGGCTCAATTCCTGCTGGGCAATTCCAGACCATCGTAGCCGATCCACCATGGGACGTCGCGCATGCAACTGCGAAGTATCCAACCATGCCTGTGGAGCACATTATGCGTATGGCCACGCACCGACCAATGTGTTGGCGGAGTGATGGCACACCATCTCCACGATGTCATGGCTGCGGTGTGCTTCAGGCAGCTGCCGATAATTGCCATCTCTATCTGTGGGCGATCAATGGCAGGCTCCGAGACGGGCTGGACGTACTGGATGCCTGGGGCTTCCGCTATATCACACAGATCACCTGGAACAAGACACGCGGCGAAGGTATCCGATCCGATGGGCTAGTACTGCCGGATCATGGTGGCCAGGGCGTGTATTATCGCGGTACCACGGAACAGATATTGTTCGGCGTGAAGGGTTCCCTCCCGGCACGAACAGCACAGTTCGATACACAGTTCTACGCGCCACGCCTGGGCGGGCACAGTGTCAAGCCAGATGAATACTTCTGGCCTATGGTCATGGAGGTCTCGCCCGGCCCCTACCTAGAGCTATTCGCACGGAGGCTGTGGCGTGAGCTAGATGCCACTAAGGGCGACGCAATATGGGGCAACCAAACTCCGAAGAAGGGCAAGCATATATGAGCCTAGCTGTCTTCCTAGCCGACCGACGCGAGCATGATCTGACACGCTGGCATAGTCGTCTGATGTTGCAGCCACGTGAATCGCTGATGTGTCACGAGGGCAGCGTCGCACGCATTGCGCTGATCGTCGCACTGGCCCTTCGGCACTACCAGATTGCACCAATGGTAAACATCGAAGCCGTGCTCGTAGGTGCGCTCACGCACGATGTCGCGGAGTGCTTGACCGGCGATTCGCCGGGCGGATTTCTCAAGACGAAGCATCCCACATTCAAGGCCGCATTGGCAGAGATCGAGCGCGAAGCTGAGGCCGTAATCTACAGCAGGCTGCCGGAGCCCATAGCCGAATACATGTTGGCCGCCGCGCGTCGCATGGAGGAGGATTCCCTGGAGGGCCAGATCATAGAATACGCCGACAAGCTCGACGCCTACAACTTCGCCTGCGCGGAGACCGCGCTCGGCCACATCATGCAGGAGGAGGGCGCGCCGCCGCAGACGTCCCTGGCCGCGCTGGACCGGATGCGTTGGCCATGGCTGATACAGTTACGGGCTGCCGTCGAGGGTGGCATTGAGCTACCACAAGGAGATGATCGATGGCGTCATGGAGGCGTGGTTTGACGTTCCCGGCACGTGTACTTGTCTATCACGTCACGCCACTGTCGCGGGAGTTGCCGAAGCGCTGGACGCGGTACTGGCGCGTGATATTGAGCCGCCGGGCGCGGGCGGTCTATACCGCACTACGAAAGGAGATGTTCGACGGAGAGATGATTGATGTCAGCCTCTTGGCTGCGGGATTGTCGATGTCGCGCACGGCATTTTGGCGGGCGTTGGAGGAGCTACAGGAGTATGGATTCTGCGCCGTCGACGAGGGGCTGGAATGAATCCAGAAGCACGGAAGCACCAGAAGCACAGCCCTTTAGTATTGTAAGTAGCAATGAGGAGACAGATAACCAGTACCAAGTCCAGAACAACAAAGCGCCGTGATTCTGGTGCTTCTGGATATGGCAATGGCAAGCCGCCGTACCACGAGCGAGTCCTGCCCGCACCAGAAGTAAACGGATGGCACCCGTCCACAGCCTGGAATCACTGGCGCGAATGGTTGCAGGATGACGCGCTGCAGGTCTACCGATATCTCCGGCGGGTCGCCTCCGGTGGCGACCGACCGGCCAGCATCTATGAGTTCCGGTCGCGGCTCCACCTTGGGACGCCTCGCCTGCGGGACATCCTACACGACCTGGAGTACCTCGGATTCATCGAGTGCAAATGGAGAGGGAAGCTGATGCCCACCACGATCACAGTCCGCGATGTGCCCGACGTGCCGGAGACGGTCGAACGGCAGGTCAAGCTCCTGCCCTCCGGCGTGAAGCTAGAGGTCAGCCGCTCGGACATCAACAGATTCCTAGCATACTGGCAGGAAAAGTGGGAGCAACTGCGTGGTATTCCCTATGTTCTCGTGCGCGGGCGCGATAGCAAACTCGTCCACGAGATGTTGGAGGAGTACGATTTGGATTCTCTCAAGCGGCTGGTTTGGTTCTTGTTACGCTCCGGTGTCGGCTCCGAGGTCATTCGCCGGGAGGAAGTTTCCATTCCAACTTTCCGCGCGAATATCAACCGTATTGCGCAGGAGAAGAAGATAGATGAACAACCATCTGCGCGGATTAGATAATGGCTAGTCCACAAGATCAAGAGCGGGCACGGAGGTTTCGCGTGGCTAACCCTGGATACTGGCGAAGGTGGCAAACCGCTAATCAGGAACGATGCCGCGAATATAACCATCGCTGGTATATCGCTAATCGAGAGCGAGCTGCTTCCTACGCGCGCGCCTACGCTCGGCGCATTCGGGCGGAGGTGTTGGCCGCCTATGGAACATCTTGCGTGCGGTGCGGTTCGACCGAGCGCCTAGAATTGGATCATGTCAACGGAGATGGTCGCGCTCATGGTATTGCGATAGGCGCACCGGAACATGGCGGGTTGCGCTTCTGGCTTGCCTTGAAGAAGCGGGGTTGGCCAACTGACCCTCCCATCCAAGTACTGTGTTGCACATGCCATCGGCGGAAGGGTATAGAGGCAGAACGCGAGTTGGCTCGTCTACAAATTGGTATCCGCTGATGCCTGATCTAGTCTTCTACTCGCCCGCCTATGTCGGCTCGCTGGTGGCGCTGGTCACCGGCGACGCAGAGTTCCTGCTGGCCTACGGCAAGATCATCGAGGGCCGGTTCTTCGATGACGCGGAGACCGCCTGGCTGGTGGACAAGGCCAAGGCGCACTACGAGCGGTACCAGACCGCGCTGACCCGCACCATCGTCGAGCAGGAGCTACGCGCGCAGAAGGCCAATCCCGACATGGTCGAGGCTGTGCTGCTCCGCTGGGACGGGTTGCCTGAAGAGATCGGGGACGACGACTTCACGTACATCATGGACACGGCGGAGGAGTTCATCCGCCGCCAAGCGATCCTCTGCGCGGTCATGGAAAGTCAGCCACTAATTGAGGAGGGTCGTCAGGACGAGGTCATCCGATTGGTGGAGGATGCCAATGCCATTCGCCGGGAACGTGAGGTCGGCATCATGCTGCCGCGTGATCAGGAGTCCCTGTTGAATCGATTGGCCACGCGCGACATGGATGTAGAGAATCTTCCTACCGCTATTCCGATGCTTGATCGGTTCCTCCGGGGCGGATTGCGGAAGCGCGAAATGGCCGTGCTGCTTGGCCCGAAGTCAAAAGGAAAATCTATGTGGTTGCCCTGGGTCGCGGGCGGCGCGTTGATGATCGGTGAGAGCGTGCTATGCTACACGCTGGAAATGTCCGGTGATGATTGGGCTGCTCGGCTGGTCAGCAGGATGTCCGGCGTGCCAATCAACGATTTGCCGGAGGCCATCGTCAATGGAAAATTCGAGGCGGCACGGCGGATCAGCAACACCATGCAAATCCTGGGCTTTGAGAATGCAGCAGCCGTGGTCAAGGAGATGGCACCTCGCAAGTGTTCCCCCGATACCGTGCGAGAAGATCTGGAGGAATTAGCGGCGCAGAACATTTCCATTGGTCTGCTGGTCATCGATTATGCCGACCTGATGGCGAGCCGGTATCAGGAGCAAAAGCGCTACGAAGAACAGGCGCATGTCTATGCTGACCTATTCAGTATCGGCAAGGAATACAACTGTGGTGTCTGGACAGCATCACAGGTGAACCGGCAGGCTCTAATCAAGCGGCGCGTATCCCTGGCCGAGATCGCCACCTCGTTCGACAAGGTCTTCCCTGCTGACTTCGTATTCGGCCTAGCGCAAACTGAAGACGAGGAGGTGCCGGATGAGCATGGCCATAAGGCAGCGCGGCTGCTGATCGTCGCTGCTCGTCGTCAGGGAGAACTCATCACTGGGAATCATGTTCCTCTCCGGCTATTCTACGAGCGCGCCTCGTTCCGGGAGATCCGTGATCTGACTGAGATGGCGGAAGACGCGGCAGAGGAAGCGAATGTGGTCTATGAGAACCTTCCGCGCGTCAGCGGCGATCCTGACCATAGCGACAGGGATGACGATCCTGATGATTAGGACAGTGCAATCATGAGTCGCATGTGGGAACAGGCCGTCGAGGACTTTGACATTACGGCTGCGGCTGCGCGGGCCGGAATTAGCTTCGACGATTACTACGAAGAGGAGCTACGGGCGGATTGCCCCTTTTGCGATGACACCCGCGCGCGCCTGGGCATGAACTCGCGCACCAAACTCTTCCACTGTTTCAACTGCGATGCGGCCGGTAACGTGCTTGGCTTCCTGATGCGCGTGCTGGGCATGACCTATGAGGCGGCAACAGAGATGATTCTGGCCGGTCGCTCACGGCGACGCGGCCTGACCGAACTTCGCGCGCGAGTAGAGGTTCACCGCACAGTGAACACGGCGCGAGCGATTGAACTTCCGACCGAGTTCGAACCCTTGGTGCTGCCGGAGACGGCGCGGTCACATCGCTTCTGGCGATACCTGCGTCGGCGTGGATATTCTGATGATTTAATCCGTCAGTATGGTATCGGGTTTGCGCGGGCTGGGCGCTTTGCTTGGCGCGTGATTATTCCGGTCGTCCTTTACGGCCAACTGATGACATTCATTGCACGGGCCGTTAGTCAGGAGCAACGTCCGAAATATCGTTCGCCGCCGGATGCAAATAACTCCCGCGTGCTGTTCAATCTAGAACGCGTCGCTGGGCGAGAAACGGTTGTGCTAGTCGAGGGAGCCTTCGATGCTTTACGTATCCCAGATCAGGCAGTAGCCACGCTCGGCACACATCTGAGTCAGGCGCAACGGACACTCCTGCTTCGAGCGGGCGTTCGCCGCGTAGTGATTTGCTGGGATGAAGATGATACCGGCTTGCCACAAGCATATGCGGCGGCACGGGCACTGCGGGGCCGAATGGAAGTGCTCCAGGCGGCGCTGCCGGAAGGGGCCGATCCTGGTCAGCTATCCGTTGCAGAGTTGCAGGAGGCGATCCGCGCGGCGCGCCCGCCGGTCGGGCGAGGAGCATTCCGTCGGACGGCAGCCATGGCGCAACCGCGTAAAATTACTCAGGCAACTGAGTAATTGGGCGTCCCGAGATTTAACACTTCCCGGTCCACCAAACCCCTGCGGATTTCCGGTCCGCTGCCGTTACTGACGGTGAAAGGAGAACGGAGATGAACACCAACATCAGAGGCGAGATTACCTACCGCAACGGCGACGCAGAGGTCAGAGAGTTCGACAGCATGGACGCCTGGGCAGCCTTCGTCGAGGACAGCCGCGATCACCCGGAGATCGTAAGCGTCGAGCTGCTGCCTCCGCGCGAGCCGGAGCCGACCGACGCCGGTCAGGTGCTTGCCTACTACGCCAATCGCGCCCGTGTGCGCGCGGCGCGAGTAGCATGGCATGATGCCATCCGTGTTGCGGCCTTCCGCACGCAGCAGTAGCCTGCTCGAACCAGCAAGTCCTTCCACAGATGCTCGGTGACCCTTCACCGAGCATCTACATTTGGCCCGGAATATTTAACACTCTGCCCCTGTGGATTTCCAGGCTGCTGCCGTTAATGACAGTGGAAGAAGAACGAAGATGGAGACCAGAACATGCCGCCGGTGCAGGATCGAGAAGCCCCTCGAAGGCTTCGTCCGCAACCGACGCGATCCATCGGGCTACGCGAACCACTGCAAAGCTTGCCAGGCACTGGCGACGCGAGACTGGGCTGCCCGCCGCGCCCTGCGCGGAACCATCAGCGGACGCCTAGACAGCGGACCCATCAACCGCCAGACGGAACGGATGACGAGACAGACGCTGAGCCAGCATGGACGACGCTGGGGAGTCGAGATCGAGTTCTTCGGCTGCACACCGCAAGCCGTCTGCGATGCCCTTCTACGGCATGGGATCAACTGCCGTGAGGAAGGCTACAATCACACGGTACGCACCTACTGGAAGCTGACGACCGATGGCAGCGTGAACTACGCGGGCACAGGTCGCTCCTGGGCCGGACTCGAACTAGTCAGCCCGCCCCTCCAAGGCGAAGACGGGCTCGATCAACTACAGCGCGTCTGCACGGCCCTAGCCGAAGCCGGTGCGCAGGTCGATAAGACATGCGGCACGCACATCCACCATGAAGCGCGCGGACTCACGGTACGTGCTGCTGCCAACCTGATCCGCAACTACTCCGAAGCCCGCCCGATCATCGACCGCGTGCTAGCGCCGAGTCGCCGCCTGGATGCGAACCAAGGCCGCAGCTTCTGTGCTAGCTACGAGGCCCACACCCTCCGCCACGTCGACAACGCAACGATGATAGGTGACATCGCGGACTACGCAGGACGCTACCGCGATGTCAACTTCTGCGCCTGGGGTCGCCAAGGCACGGTCGAGTTCCGACAGCACCAAGGTACGGTCGACTACATGAAGATCGCGTCCTGGGCTGCCCTGACCCGGTCGATGCTTGACCAGAGCCTAGCGGACGCGACCTGGGGTCTAGTGAACACGGTCACCGGCCTAATCAGCAACCTGGGCCGCAACGAAGATACCAGCTACTGGATGCGCCGTGAGCGCGTGCTGAATCCACAGACGGTCGCGGCATAAGGAAAGACGAAAGGAGAACGAAGATGAAGACCCACATGGCCTTCAACGAAGCGCGGAGGACGACGAGCCCATCAGGCATCTGCTGCCGACACTGCTGGATGACCTACGATCTAGACTACCTTGCGGAGGAGCTGGGGCTCCATGGGCACTGGTTCAGGAGCCGCCGGTTCCGCAAGGCTTACACTGCGATGGTCGGGTCGCACTTGGCGGCAGCCCATCCCAGTATCATCCTGAAGGGTATGCCCATAACACCCATGGCGCAAACCGAGGTGACCAGATGATCAAGATCAGATGGCCAGACGGGGAATTCACTACAGGAGAATCTTGGAGGGAGATTCTCGAAGCCCTGCGGCAAGACCCCTGGAGTAAGATCTTGGGCCGTCGTGGGTTCCGGCTGGAGATGGCGACCCGTGCATACCGCTGGGCGGGCAGAATCGTATCGTTGCGTACGGCCCTATTCGGGAACGACGAGGCCTTCGGGCGCGCACTCGCGCGCGCTGGACTGTACACGATCATGCGGGAGGATGGCCGCAGTGGAGAGGAGGAAGCTCTATGACCATGTTAGCTGGACGGGATGATGTCAAGGCACTCAATCTGTGCGCCCTCTTCGAGGCTGCCGTGCGCGGGGAGGAGATGACCTTCGAACATGGCGACCAAGACACTTTCGAGTTCGCCATTCGGCATGCACGTACCGCGACTCAGCGATTGCTCGATAGCGCGGGCGAATGCTTCAGTGGTCGGATACGTGTGCTGACTGATCCGGCGCGCCGCATGGTCACATACTGCTCCGCCGGAACCCGTCGTTCGCCTGCTTCGCGCCAGGCGCACCGTCGTGAGGAGCCCGTCGCCGCGACCGGCGCGGTGATCGAGACCCGCCGCCTGCTTGGCGGGAGCAAGCAAATCGGCCCTGGCATATTCACCATTGAGGATAGCTCAGTGGTCGACGAGGAGATCATCTACGGATGTCAGCCAGGTTGCAAGCTCTCGGTCGGCCTGCCTGCTGCCAGAGGTGACGATATTCGCTGTGCTCATTGTGGACGCACCAATGCATCCGCTGCAATCGAATTCGGGAATCTGGCTATTCAGGATGACACTGCTGGAGATGAGGAGGATGCCGGACAGCCAACCATCCGAGCGTACTTCCGAATCGAAGATGGGCGCGCCATTCGCATCCTGCGCCGCGTCCGCAAGCAACAGACTCGCAAGCAATTGCACGACGGCGATCTGGGCGAGGCAATTCAGGAGGCCGCTGTGGCGGCCCGCAAGGCGCGCGCAAAGCATGCGCGGGAACGGCGCGCCGCCCGCCGAGGCTAGAATTAGGCAGTACCAAATCGTTGGCCGATGCGTATAGTAAGACATGCTGCAATTCTTCGATGTCACCCTATCGTTCCTAGTGGCCGGACATAGGATAGCCCCAGTGATCAAGCACGTTCCAGCATTGGATGAAGCAGATGCTTCGGCGAAAGCATTGGGTACTGCTACGGCACGGCTTGCCCGCGATAATGGCGCGACAGTCAATGTGGTGCGTGTGACCATATCTGAATCATGAGGTGACGATGGACATAAGGCTGTACCTCTGCGGTTCGGTCGTGGGCCGTTCGGCCCGCGAGACGCGTGAGGAGCGCGAGGCGGCTGCGGCTGCCGTGCGGTCGCACGGTTGGCAGCCCGTTGATCCTATCGCTGGGGAGTATGCCGCTCAGGTTGGGAAGCGCAAGGTCAGCGATGGTGACAGTGGTCTGTCTGCCACTACCGTGGCATTGAAGGATCGCTGGCTGATCGACCGCTGCGATATTTTGCTCTGGCTGACCGCCGACCGGGCGACCTACGGGTCGTGCATTGAGGTCGGCTATGCTTGGGCGAAAGGAATTACTATCGTGGCCGTCGATCCTGCCCAGACAGGACGTCGTAGTGCCTTCGTCGAGCATTGCTGTACCTTCATCGCAGATGATCTGGAGCAGGCGCTCCAGTTCATCGAGAACTTTCTTGCGGGAGCTTCCTGATGCCATATGTGAAAGCGGAACAGCGTGATGCGTTGATGGCGGGCGCGCCGTCTGCGAATCCCGGAGAATTGAACTTCGTGTTCGTTCGCTTGGCCCAGGAATACGTGCAGGTGAAGGGATTGTCCTATCAGACCCTGAATGATGTGATGGGAGCTTTCACCGGCGCGATAGATGAGTTCAAGCGTCGGATTGTGCATCCCTATGAGAATCGCAAATGCGCGGAGAATGGGGATGTATTCGATGCCGCCTTGTTGCAGGAGATCATAGGGTGAGTATCCGTATCTGTCTCGGCGGTCGTATCGGCGCGGGCAAAACCAGCGTCGCGCGCCTGCTGGAAGATCAATATGGATTCCAGCGCTTCAGTTTTGTCACTCCGATCCGAGAGGAAATCTGTTCCTCCTTCGGTGTGACCATGGAAGAACTGACCGAGCCGGGGAAGAAGGAACGTTACCGCTCGCTACTTGTGGCCTGGGGGCCAGCACGCAATGTCTCAACCGGCGACGATTACTACTGGGCGAAGCGGTTGCTGGAACGCCTCCCGGAGCATGTGGATATTGTCGTGGACGACCTGCGTCGGCAGGAGGAGTTCGATTACTTGCGTGCCCAAGGGCAAAGGCAAGGGCCGGATGCGTGGCCGGATGCTTGGGTGCTGGTCTGGTTGGATCAGCCAAAGCGACGGTGCCTCGAATATCTGCGGATGAACGGAGTAACTGATACCCGACAGTTGCAAGAGACGGTCGCTGCTGTGACTGAGGTCAGTCTCCTGCCGTACGTTGCGCAGCGCAAGTTCGACATCATGCTTGATGCCGCCCGCCCGCCGGTTGATATCTTGCATGACTTGGAGCAGTGCCTCCGCGACCTTGACATATCCATTGACGATCCTGATCGACAGGTACATCGCTGTTAGATGCCACCACGGAAGATCAACCGGCGCACCCTTCCGATCTTCGATCCTGTAGTTGCGGCCAGTCTCGAAGATATTGAGCCTGACCTACAGGCGTTGTACGGCGAGCTTCGTCTCCAGCGCACCGATGTCGTCGGAGAGATGGAGAAGCAGGCGAGCCTGTATGCTTGGTGGGCTGTGCTCCTGGCCGAGGCTGAATTCGATGTTGACCGCGCGGAGCGGTCGCTGAAGCTGCACGTTGCGGAGCGAGATATCGCGCTCCGACGCGGCGGCGACAAGAAGCCATCCGAGAAAGCAATCGAAAATATCATCGCGCATGAAGAGGAGTACGATGTACTTCGCGGTGCCTTTATGTCCGCGCGCCGGACGGCGGGCATCCTGAAATACATCGTTCGCTCCTTGGAGCACCGGCGGGAAGCTATTGTTGGGCTGAATATGCGGGATATGAAGGAGTGGCAATCCAGTGCCTAGATTGCTGGCGAACTCCGTATGGTAAGGGCAGATAGCTAAGCGAGGTGCAATTATGACCGAGGAACAAACCTGGGGAGAGCCCGATGTCGAAGTCCTGAATGAAGATCTGGCGAATTCGTATTCGGGCTTCGCCGAGTCCTGGCAACCGCAGCCGGGCGACGGAAACAAGATCCGCGTCTGTCCACCGAAGGCGGGCGCGAAGTTTTACCTGCGGGTAGACCTTCACTATTCCATCGGCCCGAAGAATCGGACATTCCCATGTCCGCGCTCTGTGGACGAAGACGAATCGTGTTTCCTGTGCGACCTGGCCGAGCAACTGCGGGATTCCGACGACCCGGCGCGGCAGGCCGAATACCAGCAGGTACGCGCGAAGAAGCGCTACCTCATCGCTATCGTTGACGTCAATGCCAAGGACAAGGGCATCCAGGTGTGGCGCGCGCCGACGACCTGCTGGCGAGACATCGTAATGATCATTCGCGACCCGGACTGGGGCAATATCACACATCCTCAGACGGGCCGGAATATCAAGATCATCAAAACGGGTTCGAAGATGAACACGGACTACACCGTCCAGGTGCTACCCAACGCGACGAAGTTCCCGCTGGAGATGTCGACGCTGGCCGACCTGCCTGACCTGCTCGATACCGTGACCTTCGCGGACGACCAGGAAATGGAAGTTGCGTACTACGACGAGGGAACGGACGATGATGGCGAGTACGAGGGTGATGACCCGGAAGACGTGCCGCCGGAGGGCGTTCCTGTTGACGGTGACGCCGGTGAGCTGTATCAGCCGGATGAGCCTGCCGAGGATGACGGCGACGGCGATGGTGAGCCTGCCGAGGATGACGGCGACGGCGATGGTGAGCCTGCCGAGCCCGTTGAAGACGTCTCGCCGGTCGCGGACATGCGCCCGCGACGGCCCGCACCTGTCCGCCGTACAGCGACGGCAGCCGAGCCGGTCGCGAGGATTACCCGCGCGCCGACAGGCACGCCATTGAAGCCACAGACGGCCAAAGCCACCAAGGCTGCGGCACCGTCCTCCCGGCGCGCAGCGCCCGCTCGAAGGTCTGCTACGTCGTCGACACGGGCAGCCGTGCGCCAAGCGGCGACTGCGGCTCGCAAGCGATAGCCGGATATTGAACACCAACATTCCTGGGATGGAATCTCTCCATCCCAGGAATGCCATGATGAAATCATGACTCGACGTACTATCCAGCGGACTCGTAGGCGAGCCACCACGCCATCTGATGATGGTGATCGCGGGCTCGCGGCAGCAATTGTCCACAGCATAGCACAGAAATATGGGGAAGGAGCGGCGCAAGTATTCGATGAGCGTGATGAGATTCAGGGTGCAATCACTGGCTATATTTCCACCGGCTGTTTTGCCATTGATCGTATCATCCAGCGTCCTGGTATTCCGCTGGGCCGTCTGACTACAATCGTCGGGGAGGAAGGTAGTGGGAAATCGACGATGGCGGCACACATTATGGCGGAGGTACAAAGAATGGGCGGGTTGGTGGTGTTGGCAGATGCCGAGAATGCGTTTGATCCTGACCGTGCGCCCGCCCTTGGTGTAGATGCTTCGCAGGTTGTGTGGTTGCGGTCAACCAATCTACAGGAGACGATCAACGAGATTATCGACGTGATCGGATTGATTCGCGAGGAAGCTGCCAATATTCCCGTGGCAATTATCTGGGACTCCATTTCGCAGACACCACCGAAGGAGGAGCTTGATGATCCATTCGGTACGCCACATATGGCGTTGCACTCCCGCTACGTCAGCGCTGCGATGCGGCGGTTGGTTCCGCTGATAGCTTCGACCCAGGTCGCGCTGGTCTTCGTCAACCAATATCGCGAAGATATTGGGAAGATGGGCTTCGGCCCGAAGAAGACTATGCTCGCCGCACGTGCAATTCGGTTCGCGAGCACAGTCATCTTCGAGTTGACGAAGATTGGGAAGGTGGGTGACAGCAAGGCACCGGATGGCATCGAGGTCAAGGTATACACCTACAAGAACAAAGTGGGCAAGCCCTTCCGTACCGCGATTGTTGACCTGTTGTTTGGTGGGAATCCTGGCGAGCCTGCTGGATGGGATAACGCGGGCGCGCTTCTGAAGGCAGCCGTCGAGGCAGATATTGTGCAGAAAGGAGCTAGCGGATACTTCAAGTATACTGCCTGGGATGGCAGCTTCCGCAAAGCAAAATTCGGTGATGTGCTCGCCGCACATCCAGAAATCCTTGATCGGCTTTCTGCTATGGAGTTACCTGAAGAAGAGGAACCAGATGACGAAATCGCGGATCTTGTCGGGGACGCAGAAGCCGACGACGCCTAAGCGTCTTCCATCTGCGCCCGGCGCGCCGCCGCCTATTGACAGCCTCTCCGTCCGCAACTATCAATCCATTGCAGATAGCGGAGATCTGCGGCTTGGGAATCTTACGGTCATTGTCGGCGCAAACGATTCGGGGAAAACGGCGCTGCAAAGGGCGCTGGTGGCGCTGGCGTTCAACCAGACGGGCCACGACTTCGTGCGATGGGGCCAAGAGGCGGAAGGAGTAGAGGTGGTGGTACAAATTGGTGGGGCTCGTGTCACCTGGGTGAAGGGTGAGACTGCTACCTATCGGCTGGCGCTCCCCGATATGCCCGCCCGCGAGTTTACTAAGCTCGGCGCGGCAGTGCCGGAGCCGGTGGAAGAATTGCTCGCCCTACGCACTATCGAAATTGATGCCATCACGCGTTTGCGTCCACAGTTTCAGATGGAGCATGATACGCCGTTCCTGTTGGATGAGACCGCAACCAAGGCCGCGCGAGTACTAGCGAAGAACAGTCGCTTGGACATTCTCGTGCTGGCGCTGGCGGCACAGAAGAAGCACCTGCGGGACATTGAGAAGCGACTCGATACTGATACTGCGCAGCAGGAGCGTCTGCAAGAACGGCGGAACGAGTTTCCAGATGTCGCTGCCGCCCATGCTCGTGTGCTAGTCGCGCGGGATATGGTAATTCAGGCCGAGGCCACAATCACCAATCTCTATGCAATACAGGAGTATCAACTTGCCAAGGCACGCGCCCGCGCGCTCCAGGCACAGGTTGGGCGATTGCCGGATGTCGATAATCTCGTCGCCTGGCTGGATCGGCTAGCATCTGCCTACAATCGCCACGAGGACGCCGTACGCGGCCAAGAAACCGCCTCGGAGAGGCTCCGGCAGGCGGAGGACGCCGAAGCGCTTGCCCTGGTCGACCTGCGCAAATTCGCCGAGACGATTGATATCTGTCCGGTCTGTGGGCAGCCGGTGGACGCTGCCACTTTGCTGGAGCACGAAGACTGATGGCCATTCGCGGACTCATTATCAATGACATCCATCAGTCCGACCAACCGCCTCTCGGACGGCTTCCAAGCTATCGCGATGATATCTTCGCCAAGCTGCGGGAGTGCGCGGAGATCACGCGGGAGGAGGATATTGATCTGACGATTCTGACCGGAGATGTGTGGCACCAGAAGCGACAGAACTTGGTGTCACACGGCATTGTCCAAGAGATGGCGGACATCCTCCAGACCTTCCACGGTCTGCGGAAGGGCATCCTGGGGAACCACGATTTAAGTTTCGAGGGCGCGCCCAGCATGTCGACGCAACCCATTGGTGGGCTGCGGAAGATGGGCGGATTGGATATCCTGCTGGAAGATGAAATCCTTGACTTCGATGGCTTCCACGTGCTGCTATCGCCAGTGGTCTGGACATCCGACCAGGACTTGGACGCGGCCAACTTTGCACTGTCGCCAGAATCATTGGCGCTGGCCGATACGGCGGACTATGTGATCCGCATAGCTCATGGGGCCATCGTGCCGCCGGGTTGGGGCGATGTGCCATTCGCTGTGGTGGAGGCGGATACCATTGACCTGACAGGGATTGACCTGTTGCTCTCTGGACATTTGCATCCTGACTATGGAGTCTTCGAAATCCAACAGGGGAAGCATACATGTAGCTTCGCCAATCTCGGTTCGTTGGGGCGCTGTAGCCGGACGCCGGATCAGCTATCACGGGAAACAGTCCGCGTGCTTGGGTTCGACATAACGAGCCCGCACCAGGCAGACTTCACCGAATATGTTCTCCATTCCGCCCGCCCGGCAGCCGAGGTCTTCTATCAGCTGGGTGAGGCGGTCGACGATACTCCGATGGAGCTTGAGGACTTTGCACAGCGGCTCGCAGAATTCGTGGTGGAGGAAGACGATATTGATCGCTTGCTGCACGACGCGGAGCGTTCCGGTGTGCTGCCAGAGATCATGCAGATCGTATTGTTGAGATTGGAGGAGGCAGGTTATGCCCCAGGACACAGTTTCCAAACTTCGACAGTTGCGCGACCGAGCCAAGACGACTCAGACAGCGGTGGCGGAGGCCAAGGCCGCGAGCAGCCACGCCACCCGCGAGTTGTCCGCCGCTCGCGAAGAGCTTGAGGCACTTGATCTTGGCGGTACATCATTGGACATGGCGAAACCGCTTACCCTACAGATAGAGGGTGCGATAATTGCCGCCAATCAAGAACTGACCGATGCCGAGGGAATCCTTGCCGAAGTCAATGACGTCCTCCGAAGCCCTGAAACAGCTTGACGAGCGGGCGACGGCCCTCTCCGAATCTGTGCGTTCCTTGATGGACTATATTCTGGGCGTGCAGGCGCGCCTAGATGAAGTGCAGGAAGAGATGGACGGGCTGGTCGCGGCCATCGAATCTGGTACGTTGTCTCGTGAGCAGCAGGCTCAGGCTTTGACAATCCTGCAAGGCCTAGAGACTGCGTTCACACACGGTTTCGAGGATGCGGTCGGTGCGATTATCACGCGTGGGTTGACACTAGTGCGTGGGGAGCCGTGGAAGTTTCGTATCGCGCATAAATTGCGGGGCGATGTCTCGGCGGTGGACTTCCGTGTGACCGACCCATCGGGCCATGAGACTAGTGTGCTAGATTCGCATGGTGGTGGCCTGACGAATCTGATCGACTTCCTCTTGCGCGTGTTGGTCATCTTGAATAGCCGCCCTGCTATGCGTCGGTTTGAATGGTTGGACGAGGCCTTCTCCAAGGTATCTGAGGAGTTCATTCCCGCGACCGCCGAACTCCTTCGTCAGTTCGTGGATACACTTGGTCTTCAGCTCGTGCTCAACACACACAACCGCGCGTTTGCCGATGTCGCCGATCTGGTCTATCTAGTGGAGAAGAAGAACGATGTAGGGCATGTCCGATTGCTGAAGGCGCATGGAGATCTGGCGGTATGAGAATCTTCTTCGCCTGGTACGACTTCTGGATCGGTTGGTACTTCGACCGCAGGACACGGACGCTGTACATCTGCCCGTTGCCAATGTTTGTCATTCAGATTGGCGGTCGGAGATGACTCGTCGTATCCTCGGCATTGATTATGATACATATCAGATCACAGTGGTCGAGCTAGATCTGGATGACCACGATTATATTCAGCACTTCGTCGCGGGCGATCCTAGCAAGCATTCGACCAGCACAAAGGCTCGTGAGGTGAAAAAGGCGGACGAACGCTTCTACGATCTGCACCGTGACTTCGAACGGCTGGTGCAGAGTCGCCAAGTATCTGGCGAGCTGATCTTCGCCTATGTAGAGGAGCCAGTGGCTGTGCCTGGTGGAGTGAATACAACAATTCGACAAGCTGCTGTATGGGGCGTGATCCGATTGATACTCCGGCAGGCGGGCGTGCGTTGTATCAGTGTGAATGTCAGTACCTGGAAGAAGGAGGCGCTGTTGAACGGCAAGGCGACCAAGGACGAAATCCGGGATTGGGCCGTCGCGGTCTTTGGGCTGCCGGACGGCCTGCCTCAAGATGTATATGATGCCGCCGGAATTGCGGCTGCCGCGCGGAAGAATATGCGATGACGAACGATGAGATCATCGAGTACGCGTACTTCGGCCCAGGCCAAGGCCATTGGTTGTGGCTAGCCACGGTGGGATTCCCGCTAGGCTTCGCTGTGCAAATCTTGCTGATAGGAAAGGAATTGATCTGTGAAGGTATACGCATTCTCCGATGGCGCGGCGCAAGGTAGTCCCGGCCCTGCCGGAATCGGTGGGGTAATCTATGATGAGCAGGGAGAGGTCTTGGCCAAGCTGTCACAGCCTATTGGTGTTGCCGATAGTGCATTCGCAGAATGGACGGCTATCGTTTCCTTGCTACGCCAAGCGCAAGGTTTGGGCGCGACTGAGATCGAATTGAACCTCGACGAGGCGGGTATCGTCGATGCACTTTGCGATGCCGCAACCATACGCGCGCCGCATCTCGTGCCGTATTATGAAGAGGCACGTAAGCTGATGGCTCAATTCATAAATTGCGACGTTGTGTATATCCCACGGTCTGGGAATACAATCGCGGATGGATTGGCAGGCGGAGCGGCAGGAGCCAATCAGAATTATCGATATCTCAAGCGCAACGCAGTACGCCTCTGGGCACAAAGGAAGGATAGATTATGACTCATCCCACCACGAAGCATTGTAGGGGTTGTGACCAAGTCCTTCCTACCAGCGACTTTGCGCCACGGAAGAAAACAGCATCGTGGCCGGTGCAGACCTATTGTCGCAGATGCCAGAGTGACCGGCTTGATCGGCGTGATCGGCTAGACGCTCCGGCAGCCGCTCCTGCACCATCTGTACCGGAGACAGGACGTCGTGTTGGGCAGCCCATCGAACAGCGCTTGGATGCGTTGCGTGCGGAGAATCGCTTGCTGCGTCGGCAGGTAACGGATGCTGTACAGAGCCAGTCTGTTGCTGCCGCCCTGACCAAGGGCGTGGAGATGGCAGCCCGCGATCTATCGTTGATTCTGCCTTCGTTCACCGCGCCGCATGTTCAGAACGTGCGAGATGATGACGATCTGAAAGTCGAGGAAGCGGTGCTCTTCGAGTCGTGCTGGCACTATGGCGAGGAGATATCTGAGGCGGAGACGGCAGGCTTCGGTGGGTACAACATTGCCACGTGTCAAGCCCGCATCCAGGAATTGACCGACAGCGTGATTGGCCTGATCACAGATCATCATCGGGGACTGCGCATTCGTAAGCTCTGGGTAGTGAATGTCGGAGATAATATCTCCGGCGATATTCACGATGAGCTTCGCATCACGAATGAGGTGCCGCTCGTCAGTCAATTTCTCGGTGCCGGGTTGCTCCACGCACTCAGTCTGCGTGACCTGGCATCCGTCGTGGAGGAGGTTGAATTTATCGGCCTGCGCGGGAACCATCCCCGTAACACGAAGAAGCCCGCCTACAAGCAATCCGCCGAGGATTCATTCGACCGCGCGACCTACGAGATCGTCAGTCTACTGACTGCAGGTATTCCGAACATCAAGGTGACTATTCCGACATCACCACGACATCTCCAACACATCAACGGTCACGGGTTCCTGTTCGAGCACGGCGATTCGATCAAGACCTGGATGAGCATTCCATTCTACGGCGCTCAGCGCGAGCAGGCGAGCCTATCGTTGCTCTACAGCAATGCGCAGGCGCTGCTGCCCAACAACCCGAAACTGGCTGCGTACCTAGCGCGCGGGTTCCGCTACTTCTGCATCGGCAACTTCCACACCGCCGTGGACGTCGACGGCCCAGCAGGCAGCAGGATCATCTTCACAGGCAGCCCGAAGGGGCCGGATGAGTACGCACTGGGCAAGTTGGCGACCGGCTCGCAGCCTAGCCAGACCTTTTTCGGAGTCCACGATAAGCGCGGCATCAGCTTTGTCTATCGGCTCGAACTGAATCGGGCCACACCGACGTCACATGCCCGCTACCAATTCGACGCACCGAACATTAGCATCCGCGACGCGGCACACGAACTCGGTCTACTGTAGGAGGCGCTGCCAAGCATGCCCCAGAATGTTCGTCGCATTCCGCGCAAGCCAGATACGTCTCTGCTGCCTCGGTGGTTGTTCAAGGCATGTGTTGGGCGCAATTCAGCTTTGGGCTGTGGAGGCGATCTATACTATGAGGTCAGCATTACCCAGGGTCACTGGTTCCGAGAATATACTTGCCTTGCCTGCTCGCGTACAGTACCGTTGGCCAAGGCGCTGCGGGAGATTCAGCGCTATGCATTGAAAGGAGGAATTCTACGCCTGTGAGGAAGCGTGTACCACAGCATGCTACCCAGCAACAGCGGCGGGCCGCGCGATGTCCTTCATCGCCGACCGGCGCGCACAGATACCTGTGCGCTGCGCAGACCATAGAAACCGTGCCTGCGGTATGCAGATATTGTGACCGCCACCGTCGGTTTCGTCTGCCGAAGCAGATACCAATATATGGGAGAGTAGGAGCCACAGAGGTGATATCATGATCGAACCGACAGACGAACTCTTCCGAAAGCACGAGCGCCTCATATGGAAGATCGTGAATCAGGTGCATGTGCAGGCGGCATTCATGGAGCCGGACGACATGTTCGCAGAGGCGTCCGCGAAATGGGTCGAAGTCATTCGCGCCTTCAACAATGATGGTGTCCGCCGAGAGACAACCAGTCCGGGCCACTTGACACACTATGTCTATGTGGCCTTACGTCGTCGTCTGATTGACTACTGTCGGAAGCAGGCACGGCATCATGTTCATTGCATCTCAGATGATAATGATACTTTGCGGGCAATGCCGGACTGCTCTGGTACGTCGGACGAGCATCTTATCCGTATGGGCGAGGTGGCCGGTCTGACCCCACTGGCACAGCAACGTGTTGCTGAGGTGCTTGATCTACAGCCCAAGGTAGGCGGTCGCCTGCGACCGAAGCAAATCGCGGAAATACGCACTCAAATTGCCGCATTGATATGACCACCGACCGCATTGGTCTGTCGGGGATTCATCTGCTACAGAACACAGACTGTAGCGACTGTCCGCTTTCCAAGGCGGAAGTTTCCCTGGTCAATGGGGAGGGGCCGGTCGATGCAGAAGTCATCTTCGTCGGCGAGGCTCCCGGCAGAATTGAGAATCTTCGTCGTCGGCCCTTTGTAGGCGAGAGCGGACAATTGCTCCGTGGCACGCCTGCGCGGTTGGGCAAACAACAATTCGCGGGCTGGCTGGCTGCGGTGGGACTGGATGCAGATGCCGTCTTCCTGACCAATGCTGTTCGGCATCGCCCGTTCAAGAATCGCACACCACGCCCGCCGGAAATTGAGACATGCAGAAAATGGCTGGACATGGAAATTCAGGCGTTGCCGAAGGCGCGACTTATCGTGGCCTTGGGCGGAACTGCATTGACTGCCCTGGTCGGTCCGACGCCGAGTGGCATCACCAAGATGCGTGGCAACTTATTCCAGCACGCCGCGAGTGGGTTGCCGGTGCTGGCAACGTTCCATCCCTCTTATGTTATGAATCGCTGGGAGGAGGAATACACAATCCTGCGTGATCTGGAGAAGGCGGTGCGCATCCTACGCGGGAAGGAAGACACGCCTGCTCTTGGCAACTACCAGGTGATCGAGACGTTAGATCAGGCGCTGGCATTCCGGGATGATATCCTTCGGTCGTGGACTATGCTCCATCTCGACCTTGAGACTACCGGCCTAGACTGGGCGAATAACGAAATCCTCTGTCTGGGCTTCTCACCGGGGCCGGAGGTCAGTTATATTCTGCCGCTCTTCGGACAGCACCTAACCTGGTTGTGGTCGGAGGAGGAACTAGCGACTATCGCCGAAGATGTGCTCCGGCCCATTATGGGAAGCGCGGTACCGAAGGCAGGCCAGAACCTGAAATTCGACATGCACTTTCTGGAGCGGCGGCGCGACCATCCAGCGGTTCATCCTGACCTGGTTTCGGTCTGGGGCATCCCCGTCGCGAATTACACTGATGACACGATGCTGGCGTTCCACATGGTTCATGAACAGCGTCCACACGATCTGGAGCACCTGCGGTCGATATACACCAACATGCCCATGTACGAGGCGGAGCTTCCCAAGTATGTGCCTAGCAAGTCTAAATATTCGTTCGCCAATATTCCGAACGAGGTGCTCTGGGCATACCAAGGCGGCGATACTGATTGCGTGGCGCGTATACTCCCGCGCATCAAGGAGCAATTCGAGACCGGCCCTGACTTCCCTAGCGTCGAATGGGTCTATCGGAACCTTACCATTCCGTTGACTCGCCCATTGATGAACATGGAGAAGCGCGGTGTATTCATTAACCAGAAACGTGTGGCCGAGACGAAGAAGGCTTGGGATGCCCGCATTGCCGATGCCGAAGCGCGCGTGCGCGCATGCGTTCCTGTCAAGTGGCGGAAGAAATTCGAAGCCTTGCTAGGCGGGAAGAAGGAATTCAATCCCGGTTCGGATGATCATATGCGTGCGTTGCTCTTCGACCATATGCATCTGCCGGTGCCCACTGATGTGCGTTGGTCGCACGGTAAGGAGGCGCGCATCGTGCGGCTTACGAGCAAGACCGGGAAGGTCAGTCTTGATGGGGTCTCCCGTGAGATCATGATCAAGCAATCGCCCAAGGCAGAGATTGTTCGCCATCTCCATGAATGGAAGGAATGGAAGCATCATCGCAGTGTATTCCTCACCGGCACCACGGGCAAGACCGGCGTGATGAGTCACATCCAACGAGATAGCCGTATCCATACAAGCTATCGAATTGATGGCGCGGAGACGGGCCGTATCTCCTCCAGTCCGAATCTACAGAATATCATCAAGGGAGTCGGTATTCGAGAACTCTTCGCTGCGGTGACGGGCTACACCCTGCTGGAGATTGATTACAGTCAGCTAGAACTCCGCGTGCTGGCATATATCGCGCAGGACGAGTTGATGCTTGACCTGCTGGAGCACGGAGATATCCACATGGAGACTGCCGTGATGATCAGCGGTATCTCGCGCGAAGTGCTAGAGGCCGATCTGGAGAAGCGGACGCTGTGGCGCGACCGGGCGAAGGGCGCGAACTTCGGAGTTGCCTATGGCGCGACCGCCTATCGATTGGCCAAGGATAACGGTGTCTCCATCGAGACGGCCCAGAAATGGTTGGACGCGATCTTCGCCAAGTTCACGAAGCTGCCGAGGTACTTCGCCGATTGCGAGCGCGAGATCAAGACATTAGGATACGAGGAAAATGCGCTCGGTCGCCGTCGTCGCTTCTGGGGCGTGCGGTCGATGCGTCACACCTGGAACTACAACAAGCAATTGCGACACCAGTTCAGGGAGGGCTATAACTTCAAGGTGCAATCCACGGGAAGTGAGATGCTCAGCCTAGTGACGATTCGCTTGGATGCTGATCCTTGGCTGGCAGAGCATGATATTCACATGACGATGTCGGTGCATGATGCGCTGTACTTCGAGGTGCCGGAGGCATTCGTGATGGAGGCGGCCAAATACATTGTGGATGTCTTCGAGGCCGTGCCGCGCGAACTTCTGGGATGGCACTTGCCTGCCGAGGCGAAGGCCGGGCCATCTTGGGGTGAAGAAACGAAGCTCGATCTGGGACAACCCAACCCGCTGCCGGAGGAGCCACATGACGATCCTCGCTGGAAGCGCGGCAAACGACCTGGACCGAGGCCGCGCATGGTGGCAGCATAGACTGTATGGTGTAATGTGGTTCCTTCGATAAATGCTGAATCCGGCGTGTCGCCGCCGCGCACTTGGCTGTTGCTGGAAGTATTAGTCGGCAGCCGTGCGCATCATCTGGCATCGTCCGATAGCGATTATGATTACCGTGGTGTGTTCGTAGTGCCCACGGTCGATTTGCTGGGGCTCGGTCCGGCGGCTAAGCATACACAGTGGATCGAGGGCCAGACAGACAATACATCTTGGGAGGTCGGGCATTTCCTGTTCCTGGCAACAAAGTGCAATCCGAATATACTGGATGTCTTCCGTGCTGGGGTTACTCGGCTTGCTCCGCCAGAAATTGCCAGAAAGCAATCCCTTCTATTGTGGCCACATTTGCTGAAGGCTGCCGGGAAGCAATTGCTACTATTGTGGCCACATCTGGTGAGTCGCCGCCAGGCGCGGGATGCCTTCCTAGGCTACGCACGGAACCAGTTCAAGAAGATGATGGATCAGGAGGCGGTGGATACCCCGCGCGTGTGGAAGTTCGGCACGACCTACCTTCGTGTTCTTCAGCAGGGAATTGATCTACAGGAGACAGGTACGTATTCCTTGGCCATTACTGATCCTGCCTGGCGCGCACAACTAATGGCCGTGCGAGAGGGTCGCTGTACTCGCGGACAAATCATTGACAATGCGCTTCGGTTGCAGGAGCGATTGTTCCGAGCAGAAACGCAAAGTGTATTACCAGAAGCGCCTAATCTTGATGCCGTGAATCAGTTTCTGCTTCAAGTCAGGCGTGATTTCTGGGCATGGGACGAGGAGACAAATCCATGATGGTTGCAGTGCAGATTAGCCCAGGCGAAATCTTCTACCTGTGTGTGCTGGCGGCAGTCGCCTGGTGGGCGTTTGGATTCCTGCGTAACCACTTCTAGTTTTCCTGCGTATAGTAAATCACGGAGGTATTCGCATGATAGATATACCGGAGATCAGCGTCGAATCGTTGCAGCGGCATCACACCATCTTGTATCCCAGCGTCCGCGTGCGTGCGACCAAGGCGCTTGGTTCCGGGACGGTGATCTACAGCAAGCCGGAAGACCCGGATGGCCTGCCTGACGAGTTCGAGACGTTGGTGCTGACGAATCACCACGTTGTCGCTGACCTGATCGAAGTCAAGGAAGACTGGGACTCTGGCCTGCAACGTAAGCGGTACCGAGAATTCCGTTCGCCTGCAATGGTCGAGTTCTTCGAGTTCAAGCGGCACAGTCGTGTGGTCTCGACGAACGGCAAAGAGGCGAAGGTCTTGGCCTGGGATGACAAGCTCGACCTCGCATTGCTCCGGTTGGAGACGGTTGCGGAGTCGCCATACGTCGCGCGACTCTGTCCTGCTGAGCGCTTCGAGCGTGGCATCTTCACGTTCGACCGCGTGTTCACCGTTGGTGCGGCACTGGGCGAAGACCCCGTAGTCACCGAGGGCCGTGTCGCCCAATTCGACCGAAAGATCGATGCCGAGCCGTACCTCCTGACCACAGCCCCGAGCATCTTCGGGAATTCCGGTGGCGCGGTCTACCTGCTCGACACCGAGGAGCTGATCGGCGTGCCCGCGAGGATTGCGGTCGCCGGATTCGGCAATGCAGTTACGCACCTGTCGTACTCGATCCCTATCACGACGGTCTACCGATTCCTCGAAGAGAAAGACTTCCAGTACATCTTCGACCCGGATTTCACCAGCAAACAATGCGCCGCGACACGGGAGCGGAAGCTCCGGGCATCTCGTGACGCGCAGGCACGTCCGCCGGATGTGAACGACCCAGAGAACCGGGCGCAAGGCGGTATGGTGCCGCCATTCCCCTACGGTCCAGACGAAGACGAGGGCCGACCAGACGGGACCGCATCCGTCGTCTAGCGCATGATCATAAAGCGCAAGCGGTTGCTCGGCCTGTACTGTGATCAGTGCAAGGCCATAACTTGGCACGACCGGCTATTCAGCCAGGGCCGTCACAGGAACCACGATCTGACCGACCGGCTGATCCCGCTGAATACAATCCAGATATTTGGACGGTGCGTCCGCTGCCATCACAGCCAGAAGTATGTGACCACGCAGATCACATTCGATGGCGCATGGTACGAGGTGGAGCAGCTATGTCAATGTAGCCTGCCTGCTGAACATGATGGTGATCACTTGGGCGATGGCTGGGAGGACGAAACCATCGTCTATGTCTGCACCGTTTGCCAGACGGAATATCCATTTGGCAAGCGTTGCCCCACATGTGAAATATGAGTATGATTCCTACCATCCTCGGTCTGGTGTCCGCCATCGGTGTGTCGGTTTGGGCCGTGCCACAAATCATCAAGGTCTACCGCGCGCCGCGTCTACAGGGATTCAGCCTCTGGGGATGGGTGGCCCTCTCCGTAGCCGTGACCGCGATCTTGATCCAATTGCTCATGTCCGGTGCATGGATCATGGCCAGTGCCCAGGCCCTCAATACATTAGCAGTCTACTACAATCTCTGGGCTATCTGGAGGAAATCGTGAGCTAATGGGAATCCTTCGAGGTTGACCTTTTGTCGCTCATGACCGATACTTAAGTGCCACCTCACGTGTGGCCGAAAGGCAACCGTGGGCTAACGGGAACCCTTCGAGGTTCCTGTTGTTTTTCTGTCTCAAATTCTCCGATGCGATAGGCCTCGCCAATCCGGTATGCTGGGCGTACAATGAAAGCGTAATGAAGTCCACACAACCCAATGGAGATCGTGTGACGCTTGCCGTGCTCGGCCAGAAGGTGGATTCACTTGCAGGTGAAGTCTCGGCAATGCGTACGGAGCATGATGCGCATGTCGCCGCCGGGCAAGATGTCCTGCAACGACTCACTGCGGCGGAATCGGCGGTTGCGTTGCTGACGAAGTGCCAGGCGGCAATACTGGAGCTTACGACTCTTGCTGCACGTACCGATACTAAGGTGTCGATGCTGATGTGGGCTGTGCCGTTGACATTCACCGCCGTGGGTGTGGTCATTGCCATCATCCGGTTCGCGGGCGACCTCGGTTAGTACATTGGAGATCAGACATGGCTGAATGGGTATATGGCATCGATTCCAGCTACGATCTACTTATGGTTGAAGAAGCCGAAAAGCTCAAGACTGTTAGTAGCGTATATGCGCAATGCCTGTGGACGGGTCTCGAACAACCGCCGTCACGCGTGACCAGTCTGCGGAATGCGAAGGATGCCGGATTGGTGCTGGTTGGCTATATCAGTGTAGCCAACAATGGCCATGATGGGACTTGGCATGTCAACCAGGCGCGTGCAGGAATACCTGATGATCTCTGGGATGCCCTATATCGGGTGCCGGTCGACGCCGAGCTTTTTGGCCTGACGATGTCGACGCATGTGCAACCTGCGCTCGCGCGTGTAGAAGCCCTGGGCAAGGGCAGGGACATCTACACCAGCTATCACGCCTGGGTTGATCTATTGGGCAATCCGACCCGGCCCGCTGGGGTTGGACTGTGGAATGCAATCTGGGACGAAAATCCAGACTTCGACTTTCCGACCCTTCGTTATGGTGGGTGGCTCGATAGCGAAGTCTGGGGTGAGCAGTGGTCCGGCGGCACAAATGTTCTCGGACAGTTTGCGGACCGCAATCAATTCCGTGCATCGGCGATGGGAATCATGCCGCCAATTTCTGAGCCACATACTCCTGTGCCGGTGCCTCCACCGGGGGACAGCCAGTGGCTTCTTGCGGCGGCACATGCCAGCACGCTAGCGCTCCTGTTCGCTACCCGGCAACGTCCAACCGCGCAATTGCGCGACATCATCAAATTCCTTATTCAGACATAGTACTTGCGGCAAGGCTGCTCGTATAGTGTCTGTAGGAGGTTGATCATGGCCAACATCTCCGGGTGTCTGCTATCACGTAAGCTTGTCGGATCTGTCGCCGCGATGCTCTCCATCCTTGGCGCACTGGCGCTCCACGGTTTCTTTGGCCTATCCGACGTACTCACTGCCGGAGCCATTGGGACTATTGGCTCTTTGGGCGGTGTCCAGGTGATTGGCCAAGCCTGGATCGACAAGAGTAATGGCGCGCTAATACCGATCAACAATCTCGGCGGTCGAGCATGACCACCGTCACGCAACTACGCGACCTGAAACGCACATGGGATGATACGGCGGGCTGTCTGCCGGAGGAAGTGCCTGCCGTAGGATATCGACTTTGGCTCACGGCGCATGCTCTGGTGAACCGAGGTATTCCCATTGAGCAGGCAGCATATCTCCACGCCGCAGCCAATCTCCAGACCGAGGAAATCACTCCGCAAGTGGCGGCTGAATATGATCAGACGTTGAGCATGCTACATGATATGCGGAATGCGGGGGCGAGAACTCTGCATGCGCACTGGCGCGCACTGAATGGCTGGGGACAGTATGACCCTACGCCAGAAGCTCGGCGGGAGAATCGTCGGTTGAAGATTGACCGCTATCGAGAAAGCTTGTTGGCACATGCTCTGCGTATAGTGATGACGAAAGGAATGACCCATGCCTGACACGGCCGAGACCGCCACACGACCGCGACGCAGCCGCTCGCGCGCAGCAAAGCTCTGCCTGCATGGCTATCCCGCAATTCCTGATCCACGGGGCTGTGCTGCATGCTGGACCAAGCATCCCAGTTACGTCAAGCCAAAACCTGCTTCTCGCGCGGCCCCCGATCTGAGCCATCATGTCACCTGTGAACTATGCTTTCTGCCCTCGCAGCCCGGCGCGCCGCCGCTGCGACGTGTGCGGAAGGCTGAAGAAATTTCAGCAAAGTATGCACATGATGTATGCCCTTCCGATACGATGACAGCACCGACTCCGCCGCGCCGGAAACGCCGTCAATTTCGTCGCGCGCTGGCTAGCTCATTGCGGCGCTACATGCGACGCCAATTTCGCATTCTAAAGGCGCGCCGGAAGCGTGCGAGTCTGCTCTGTATTGCGATGGCGCAGCAGAAGCGCTCGCTCGCTGCCAAGGCACAACAAGTGAAGGAGAAACAACGTGCGCGCCCGGCCCGCGTTGCTGGATGAGGTCTACTGCTGGACGCATGGTGAGCGTCTAGTTGGTGTCGACGAGGTGGGACGTGGAGCACTTGCCGGACCATTAGTCGCCGCCGCTGTCTCGCTGCCTCTCTGGGCTGACGCTCCATGGCTTGCTGAGGTACGTGATTCCAAACTCCTGAGTCGTAAACAGATCGTGCAATTAGCGGTTGCGATCCGCGAGCATTCGCCGCCGGTAGATATTGGATATGGCTGGGTCGGTTCCGCCGATGTTGATCGGCTAGGAATCGAGCGGGCAACATTGCTGGCATTCCGCACGGCGATCCAACAGCTTTGGCTGCCCTACAGTACAGTGATCTTTGATGGGCGCATGGGATTTGAAGTTCACGGTGTGGTGAGCCGGACATGCATCAAGGGAGACCAGTCTGTCGCCACCATTTCCGTTGCATCCATTCTCGCGAAGGAATCTCGCGATAGCTGGATGCGGACGGCGGCGCATACTATATGGCCGGTCTATGGATTCGAGCAGAATGTTGGATATGGTGTACCTAAGCATTTGGCGATGCTGCGCGAGCATGGTCCCTGCCCAATTCATCGGCGGAGCTTCTCTCCAGTGAAGGAGATGTACGCATGAAGTATCTTGGTATTCCTGCTCGCAACATCGCGGAATTAGGAAAGCAGTTGCAGCAGATACAGCCGATCCAAATCCTTGGTGTCTACTTCGACCCATCCTCCCTGGACAAGAGGTATGAGGCATTGGTGCTCCTGCCCGAATCTCCGCCGATGGCGATGCACACCGTTCCCTGGGCTAAAGATCAAACCCCATTCGGAGGTCAGACATGAAACAGTTCACCGCAGTACTTCGGCGCGCCGGACTACAGATGGACGGCTCGCTCGTCACGACCGAATCACTCCGAGAGATCGTTGCAGAGACCAGTGTGCCATTTCCAATCTTCCCGACCATCTTCGGCGGGCCGGAGATCGGGCGCATCCTTCGCATCTGGGTGGAGAGCGACGAGTTACGAGGAGAGATGGAGATTGATGTTGATGCTCTCGCCGACACACCGCTTGCGGCTGCCGCTTCCTGACCGGCATGGAGATTGGAAGCTTACAGTGGAGCCGCGTGCTTGGCCCACAGGTTCGCGGGATGTGACTTTCTTGCGACAGCGCGTTGCCGGTCGATGGATCACTTGGATGTCAAATCACGAAATCGAGCTTGCTTGGACGCAGCAACTGGCCGACCGTACTGTTGGCGATCACATTCTGATTGGCGGGCTCGGTCTCGGTCTGTTGCCACAGCTTCTACTGCGGCAGCCGGGCCGAACGGTACTCGTACTCGAGAACGCGCCGGAGGTCATCGACCTCGTGACCCGTGATTGGTACATGCCGGTTGGCCTGATGGTGCAGCAGGCGGATGTTTGGGAGTTCCTTCGGTACGCGCCGAGCGCGCCGCGCTACGATACGATCATCATGGACATCTGGAGTATGGTCGATGAGGCGGCACGCAGGGAGATTGCTCGACTCCGCCAATTGGCCGAGCCCTGGCTCCAGCCCGGCGGGCAGTATGTCGCTTGGGGCGATGTTTCGACCAGTCCCGTCATCCCACAGATTTAACACTTTGCCTCTGTACATTCCTGGGCCGCTGCTGTTACTGTAGGTGATACGAGAGACTAGAAAAGGAGAGACCAATGGCCGATACAGGAACCCAACTACCTCTGCCCCTGCCTCCCGCGCGTCCACTGACCACGCATCGTGATGCGATCCGCACGGCCTTCGCCGCCTTGCGGAAGCAGGGCTATATCGCCCGCATGAACTTCATGTGCTGCGGTGGCTGTGCTGTAGATGCATTGGCGAGATTGATCGAAGTTCGTGATGGCGACCCAGCGACTGCGAAGGTAGTCTACTATCATCGACAGGATGCAGAGGCATTCAATCGCCATGGCAACCTCCGCCGTAACATGTACCTCGGCTGGCAGGGCGACGCCAATGAGATCGTCCTCGCGCTCGAAGCCCAAGGTGTGCGGGCAATCTTCGATGGCAATCCACAGACGCGCATCGAGGTGCTGTGCGCTGTCTGATGCCGGTACTCCTTCCCTTTCGGCCCCTGGCCCACTTGCTAGGGGCCGAAAGATTTAACACTTCCTGCCTCGCCAAACCCCTGCGGATTCCCGGTCCGCTGCCGTTACTGTAGGTGAGGAACGAAGAT
>ERZ1292632.190-Hain-H43-01um-R2-190-length-64211-cov-9_pt1 | contig 64211 bp, 157 predicted proteins | sample MGYA00564407_ERZ1292632 | MGnify/ENA primary metagenome ERZ1292632 (study PRJEB36523, sample SAMEA6512637) | groundwater metagenome | collected 2019-01-08 | study: AquaDiva: Metagenomics assemblies of 32 groundwater samples | reverse complement strand
TCGAGCCAAGTTAAAATGATGTGTGATTCGAGCCAAGTTAATAAGATGTGTGATTCGAGCCAAGTTAAAATGATGTATGGTTCGAGCCAAGTTAATGAGATGTATGGTTCGAGCCAAGTTAAAATGATGTGTGATTCGAGCCAAGTTAATAAGATGTGTGATTCGAGCCAAGCAGCAAAAAATCCGATCAACGACTATCGAAAGAAGTAATTTTGATTGTTGGATGATGGAGAAAAGAAAGGAAAAGTAAATGTATACCAAGGGTTTTTCGTTTACTTCGTTCAATCCTGTGTTTGATGCCGAGCCACGTTTTTGGCGTATAGAATTCATTGTTCTCGACGATCGTAATGAAACGGTTTATATTTGTCGTTCTTCCGAAACCGGAATGTTGTTGGATTGGACCGAAAAAGAGATTGATGCAATTCTGGAAAGGCAAAAAGAACTGCGAGATCAATATCCGGAATCTTTTGTGGGTATTCCATGAAACTTCTCTACTGCCGAAACTGTAAAGATGTTTTCTCAATGAGATACGAGGAACGTTCTTGTATTTGCGGTAAGATCAAAGGAAAATATCTCGATAATCTTAACGCAGAATATTCAGGAGATACAGCAGTTCCACTTGGTTTTCATAACACTTTCTTTCAGAATGCATTGAATTTTCAACCAGAAAAAGGTCCTGGAAAAGAATTCACAGCGTTTGTGATCGAAAAGAATTGTCCGACGTTCAAGAAGAAGGAAAACAAATGAATCTTGAAAATCTTACCATTTCCGAAATTGTTTCTCTCATCCGAAAGGATTGGAAGAATGTTTATTTCGGGGCAGTTCCTTATCTTGAAGCGATGAACTCTTTGAATATTATTGATCCAAAGGTCGCTCTCTACGGTTTGGATTCTGGTGAATCAATTGTTCTTTATTTTCTCAGCAATGCTACCTCCTGGCGCGGGGAAGTTGCCCGAGGAATAAAGAAGGAATTGAATCGTCGTTGTAAGTAATTCCGTTCCAAAAATCTTTTTTTAAGACAGGCAAACAAATGAATCAGCACGGGTATACTCTCAACGAATTGCTTATCGTTATTGTTGTATTTGGTGGTATTGGTGTTGTAGGATTTGTCGGAATCTGTCTACTGAAGATCCTTTATAATTTTGCTTTTAATTAATCCTTTTTGAGGCAGGGCAAACAAATGACCGTTACTTCTGATCATGTCGAATTGGACAACAGACTAAACAATCTTCGTAATCGTTTTGCTATTCTTGTTTTCCTTGACGAGCAAGGAATGAATTGGATTAATATAGCAATGTCTGGAAATGATAATCCATTTTTTGCTCGGGATAAGTTTATTCGGTTGTACAACGGGGAGAATAACTAATGATCTGGCACCAAGTTATTTCATACGGAAGCAATCCAAATTTTGTTTGTATTGTTTCTAATGAAGGTAAACGTCAAGATTTGATCTGCTCAATTGAACAATATAATCAGGGAGTTCTAGACTATAATAATGGCGTTCTAATCCAGAATGCTTTTCCTTTTCTTTCTGATGACGAGAGAGAATTTTTGATTACAGGTTGGACTGTAGATGAATTAGACGAACTATACACCTACTGTGGATATAGTTGGATTTATTGAACCATTCGATAGATTTGAAGGAGATTTTGAAAATGTACGACAATGATTACAACGATTACGAAGACAATCTTGATGACGATGATTGTTCTGATTTCGCCGAACCTTTTGGGAATTCGGCGCTTCGGGCGGCAACAAAAGATAATCCAAGAAATCTTCCTTGTCCTACTTGTGGTCAACCTGATAGACTAACTCCGAAAGATGTTAATCTCGGTTATCAATGTAATCAATGTGCCGATCAATGTGAAGGGGGCTGGTAAAATGATTAATCTTGACAATCATCATTGTGAAACCGGTATGTCGCATCCTGTTTACGACGCTCAACGAATCTATCTTTGCCGTGTTTGTTCGGAATGCGAAGAAGCAAAACTTTCAAGATATCGTCCAGAAATTCTCACAGGATATGATCAATCTGACGTAAACGAACCAATCGAAGCGGAAGATCAGATGGAAACTCCATTTGTTAAGGAATTGAGTATACTTGTAAACACCTTGACCGATCGAGTTCTCGACATTCAAAAGGAATTTTCAATTCTTCGGGCCGAACATGATCGTTTTTTCAAGAATGAACTACTGAATATTAGAAATGATATTTCTGATATCAAGCGCAACATTCGTAAGAAGCGTTAGGATTATTGATGCGATTTTTTGTTAACGAATTGGACGGCAAAAGAATTGCCTACTCCGAAGAAACAATGTTTTATATTCAGATAGATAGGTATAAGAAGGGTTCATATCGTACGCGATATTCGGTGAAGGGAAACCTCGGACAAGCAGTTATGTATTTCAACGGAATTAATATTGGTCTTGGGTACAAAGCACGCATTCTCGTTCCGAGTTTCAATAACCCTGTTCTTGCAAGAAAGGCGAGCATCTAATGGTTAAAGGGTTGCTTGTTGCTCTTTCTGTCGTTGAGGCACAAGAAAATAAACTGATTCAATCAAGGAATTATTATTCAGAGTCTGAATTCACTCATGCTGTTTTGGCCGTACAATCAATCAAGATTGATGTTGAGAAAAAGATTGTTCAAGCCAAGAAAGAGAGGAATTGAAAATGTTCAAGAAGATTCTGGACTTCTTTTTTCATTGTCCTCATCCCCCGTGCCAGCACAGCAAGAATGTTTATTCTTGTTTTCGATGCAATACGTGGAGATTTGAAAATGTCTGACTATCTTGATTATGAAGATGATTTTGATACTCTTGATTTGGATCCAGAGAGTGATTCTTCTGGAGATCAATTTGCCGATCCTTTTGGAAATTCGGCACTGCGCGCAGTAACAAAGAATAATCCAAGAATCTTTCCTTGCCCAACTTGTCATTCTCCGGATCGTCTAACTCAAAAAGATATTGATAGATCATATCAGTGTGATCGTTGCGCTGATAGAGATGAAAGAGGCGGATATTAAAATGATGACCATTGATGAAAATCGATGTTTTGTTCAAGAAATAAATGAAAGGCGATGGTCTCTTGAAGAAAAAATCAAAGACCTGTCTTTTTCTCGGTGGGCAATCTATAGAAAGTTTCAAGATATCTTCAACGTTGATGTTTATAATCCGACAAATTCTTCAAAGGAAGTTCAAGAATTACGGTTGTTTTTTATTGAACAATTCCGGGCGCACAAATGAAAACAATCACGGCTTTATCTCATGAAGTAGCGGCAATTTTGAAAGAAGATATAAATGAAAAAAATAGATTTCGTAGTATGGATTTGTGCGTAGAAATTATTGAAGTCGCCGATAAAACTCATGACAATTTTATGCGAGAGACTTTACGTTCTTGGATAGGTAAGATTCAAGATAAGTTTCAATAGTAGGTGGAATTAAAAATGAATACTGCATATCTTACTTCGTTCTGTAATTTTTATCACAGAATTCGGGACGGGAAACCAATTGAACATGAATGTTTTATTCTTATTCCCGCTTCGCTTCAATTAGAAATTGAAGGTAGATACGACGAAATAGAGAAGATACATAACAACCAAACAATGCGTCGAGGAGTTAGAAAATGATTAATCTTGATTATCATGAATGTGATAGGACACAATCTTGGTGGGAAAAAGACGCACAAGGCATTCCACTTTGTCGCGTTTGTTCTGAATGTCGAGAAGTAAAACTTTCTCGTTATCGTCCAGAAATTCTCACCGGATATGATCAAACTGACGTAGATGAACCAATTGAGGGCGACAATGAATCGTTTTGAAAGATTAGAAAAGCTTGGATTGGTAAGGTTCCGAATAGAACCTGACGATTATTTTACGGTTGAAGACTTGGAAGGAGATTGTTATAATCCATCGGTAAATCCTGATATAGATCCAGATCAACTTGCCGAAGAAAGAAATGAATTTGTCGACAGAATTAACAGAGAAGGTGTAGTTGGAATTATCGGAGAATACAGATCAAATAATGGCTGGGAACACGCCGATTCTTGTTGGGGTTTTGTTGGGAATGATTATATCGATTCTGGATATGACGATGATATAAAAACAAATACCGTTGATCAACTACGTGAATCAATTCATTCTCGTTGCCGAAATTGTATGGGAACCGGAAGGATTAAATAATGGAAATTATTGTTCTTTTTTCTGCTCTCGTTTTCATTAGTCAAATCATTGTTGATTTCGTGAGGAATTGAGAAATGTTCAAGAAGATCTTTAATTTCTTTTTTCGGTGTCCTTGTTCTCCTTGTCGACATAGCAAGAATGTTTATTCTTGTTTTCGATGCAATACGTGGAGATTTGAAAATGTCTGATATCTTTGAAAAGCAATTTTGGAATGAAATCGAAGCAGAGAAGACAAAGATCGTTGAAGATCATTTCCTTTCTGAACTATCAGAAAACGCTGATTGCCATTGTCCAATTTGTGATATGAATTTTTCAGAAAAAGAAAAGAATTGGGCAAGCGAACAACTCGACAAGTGGATTTCAAAGTGGGGATGAAACTTTTCTTTATTTCTTTCTTGTTTTTGTCTGGATGTGGTGACGGCATAGGAGGTTGCGATTTCATCGAAAGTAATCTTTGTGTTCGAACGAACGGATTTGAGATAGACCAAAATATTCTTTCTGAAACGATCAACATCGTTGACAAAAATCTAGATTTCTTTTTTCAGAAATCGAATAACATTCAAACAACATTCGAAGAAAATAACGTCCGTCTTTGGTATGTAGAAAGGTTGAAGTCTGAAAATAGAGGAGAAACTAATAACGATGGATTAATGACAATCAAACATTCGGAATGTTTTGACAATTATTACGTCCCCGCTCACGAAATGTTACATGTTTTTGCATACTTTGAAATGTTAGTTCCTAACAAAGATAATTCGGCTCATAACGTACCAAATCTTTTTTGGGAAGACAACAAAGCAACAGTTGAAAGTGGTGTTGCTTTTGATCTACAATTGTTGCTGTATGACTTTTGTAATTTAGAAGGCTAAATCTAATGCGAGTAACCTTTCTTTGTGAACAATGTGGCGAAAAGTGCTATGGTTCATTCGTGACAATGAAAATGGGTTGTCTGACAGAACAATGTGGGCACGAACTTTCTATACTTATTTCAGATAGGATAGAAGGGATTAGAGAAGAAAAGGCAATTCGATATGTTGATTGCTCTGGGTTGTCTGATGAAGATATTGAAGTGTTGAAACAGTACCGAAACAGTAAACTATGAAACAACTTATCTTGTCGTGCTTTCTTCTCGTTCGAATGTCACAATATCACGTGACAACTGTTTGGTCTGGGATGGAAGGATTTGTTTGGCGGGATAAGTCAATAGAATTTATTCTTCCTGTTTCTTGTTCGGGATTTGAAAAGTATCGAGAAGGTGATGATTTTTTGCAATCAAGGTATCTGCGAAAGATTATTCGTGGTAATCCCAAGACATGGGAAGTAAAGATAATTCGAAAGATTGTTGAAGAGGATAATCAGATTGAATTTGAGTGCTTCTAATGAATACTTTTCTTCCCCTGCCTGATTTCAAACAATCGGTTCAATGTATCGATAACAAGCGTTTGTGGAAACAAGTTTTAGAAAGTGACGGAATAATTAAAATTATTGTTGGATACAATAAGGGATATCGAAATCATCCAATAGTAAAAATGTGGGAAGGATATACAGACGCTCTCGTTTGTTATCGAAATGAATGTGTACGGGAATGGTTAAAGCGTAGATTGTTTTTTGGTGATACCATGTATACTTTTGATACAATTGAAACACCAAAACAATCCTCCAAACCTCCTTGGCTTGGCGATGAAAGATTACATTCATCTCATCGAGCAGCATTGTTGAAAAAGAATTATGAATGGTATTCGCAGTTTGGATGGAAAGAAACTCCTGAAATCAATTATTGGTGGGCGAAATGAAAATCTTTACTTGTACAACTTCCGGCGCTACTGTTCGAGATGAAATTATTGGGTGGACATTTGAAGATAGTGATCTCTTTGTCTTTGGAAAAGAGATCGGTGAATGGTATTGGTGGTTGGTGAAGGAATAGTTTTTAGGGGAATTAAGTTAACGGCAAACTAGGGCTCTTATAAAGCCTCAACTCCAGTTCGACTCTGGAATTCCCTACCACTCGAAAAGGAAAAAACAAATGGAAGCAAAGTATTATGTCTACGATAAGTGGTCAGACGATAAAGATTGGGAATTAGAATACGCATACGAAAACGAAAAGTATGCTCTACAAAATGCTAGATATATTAGAGATGTTGCTCGTGCGCAATGTTCAGAAAAATATATGGTAAAGGTTGTATACAAGAAGAAGATTATTTGGAAGTCATACTGATCAAAAAGGGAAAATCAAATGAATGGAAATCTTGAAAATGAAGTTGGAAATCTTCTTCTAAATCTTCAGGCTGGATTGTTCCCAGAAGATCTTACCGAAGATGAGCAAAATCTTCTTTCTGAAGCGTTGGGAGAAAATTGGTTTTCCGAGCTTGGATACACCGAACCTAAATACAAAAAGCCTAAGGCAAAGTAATGTCGCGCGGCGGGAAAGAAGAAAAAGAATTATCTCCCGAAGTACAGGGATGGGTTTCATATCAAGCAAACAAAAGAGAATTGGATATCTGGAAAAAGTTTGGAAATCAATTGCTGGATGTGGTAAGATCACATCCAGAAGGTTCATTGATCTGGTTGAATGATTTTCCAGATGAGATCAAAGAAGAACATTTGGTTCATCTGTTGAATGTGGTGAGAGGATTGATAAAGTAATTTTAACCGGGTGTACCCGAATTGGTAGCAGGGGAAACACTTAAAATGTTTTGCCGAAAGGCCATGCGGATTCGACTTCCGCCACCCGGACCATACGAACAAAGGTAATTTCTAATGGAAATATATCCACCTTATTATTTTGAATTTCTTGAAGCGAAACACGCAATTCAAATATTAATAAAAGAAATAGAACGCAAGGGAACTACTAGAATAGATATATTTCAATATAATGAAATTATGAAAAAGCTTCTTTGTGCTAAACAAGATTTAGAAAATTTAGAATTATGCTTCGCAGAAATAAGGTGAGGTACAAAAATGTCCGACAACAAACAAATGAAAATATTTACTCTGGAACAATTTGAAGCAGAGATGGAAGAGTTTGCTAACACTTCTATTTGGACGTATCTAAATCGAGGCGACCAAGAAAACGTAGAAAGAAAGATTCTGAAGAATATCTGGTATCCTGTGACGAGATTTTTCTCTGATATCTACTATTGGTTTGTCTATCGATTTCATCCGAAACATCAGTATCACGTTGTTTCCACGGGCTTGCCTCCGGGATATTTTGATACTGATCATCGCATGTTTCATTGTTGTTTCAATCTTCTGAAAGAATACGTGGAGTTTGAACTCGGCGGGATTGAAAAGTTATCCCGATGGGAAAATAAGAGTTGGGAGACTGAAGGGTTCTCTTCGAAAAAGGAATATGAAGAGTATGTTGATCTCGATCGAGAAATGAGAGAAATCTATAACTTTTGGGTTAATGTTCGCCCTGCCCGAGAGGATCCTTATGAAAATTGGAACAAGAGAGATAATTTTTCTTGGGATCTTTCTTTTAAGATAGATCAAGAGTATGATCGACAAGATCAAGATATGCTCCTTCGCCTTATCAAGATTCGTGAGCATCTCTGGATCTGAAACCAATGATATTCCGACTCCCGAGAGCAGCAATGATGTTTTGGAAAACCTATCATCTTAATCGTTCTTGCGGGGCGGGGTTCAAAACATCTTTGAAGATTGCTAGAGGGTTTTTTATATTTTATTTGTTTTGGAAGAAATAATACCCCTATGGTGTAATGAATAGCATATCACTCTTCTAAAGTGATGGTTTAAGTTAAATTCTTAATAGGGGTGCCAATGTCACGATGGTGTAATGGTAACATATCTAGCCTGTACCTAGATGATTCAGATTCGAATTCTGATCGTGGCTCCAATCGAAAAAGGAATTTACAATGTTCAAGGTTGGTGATAGAGTTGTTCTACTGAAAACAATTACTTTTGCTCCGGCACATCGAGCGTATAATAAACATTTGGCTGGAATGATTGGTGTTGTTTCTGGTGTTACTTGGGACTGGAGAGTAAGCGTACGATTTACCAATTGTTCTTGTGGATGTCCTTTGAGCGGTAGTTGTGATATATTTCCTCCAGGCGAAGATTGGTTGATGCCCGCCGAAGGTGACCAAATAAAAATCTCAGAAAGTTCTGTTGGGTGCAAATGTCCTTCTTTTGAACTCACGCATTTTGGACACGATCTTCACTGTATTGAAAGGAAACGATAGTGTGCGAATGGGACAACGAGGCAGAAACATTTTTTGATTGCGGCGGCAAGATAAAGTGCTATTGTAAATCGGAGGTAGAAATGTGTTCTCAAGAAGATAATGAATACTATAATAATCGCGGATATGACCGAGAAGAGTATACTCCAATAATGATTTGCGATAATTGCAAAGAGCCAACCGAAGTATGCGAATGTCCTTGGTGTTGTCATTGCGGAGAGAAAGAAGACAATCTTGTAATTCTACAAATCAAATGTCCCGTTTCAAAGTGTGAAGATGAAGGGGACAAAACCTGTATTTCTTGTAAGAATATCCACGATCAAAGGCACGGACTATGATTAAAGGAATTTTGTTTATTGTCGCTCCTGCTTTTATCGGAGGCTGGCTTTCAAAAGAAAGTTGTGACTATTATTATCAACATCATATTTTTGCTATTAGCGTTGAGACAGGGGAACAAAAGGAGATAGTTATTCATGAATGACAAATTAGATAAAAATATAGTAAGTTCTTTTCCGTTGCTCTATCGCGATCGTTATGGTTCAATCTATTCAAGTTCTATGCCGTGGGGTTTTCCCTTCGATGAAAAAAATCTAGGTTGGTTTGATCTGGTTTGGGAATTATCATCCAAACTCGAACCTCTCATCCAAAAATGGATTGACGAGAATAATCCAACTGATTGTGCCAACTGTGGTTGCGATGAAAAAGTTCATATTATATCGTGTATGAATCTTCATTATCTTCCGTATACATTCCAATGGAAGTGGAAACCGCTTGGGTGGCCGAGCAAAGCACAAAATTGGAATGATCGTTGGAAGATAGTAAAAAATAAATATTTCAGACATTATTTTTTGGAACGAATCAAGAGCAGGATTTCCAGAAGTATTAATTTTGTTCTCAAACTGCTCCATGAAAATTATGGGGTTACAAAAGTTCTTCCTTGTTGGTGTAAGAAATATCTTCAACGCCATCCTTGTGCTTCGCAATGTAAATCGAAGTACGGAACTCTTCGGTTTTACCTTACAAGTGGAACAGATGAAATGTTTGCTTTGGTTGATGAATATGAAGATCGTTCTGCTACTGTGTGCGAAAATTGTGGCGCAGTAGGAAAATTGAGAGATGATCGATATTGGTTAGAAACTCTTTGTGACGTTTGTGAATTGAAAGCAGCAAAAAGATTTTCAGAAATAGAAAACAAAGAAGATTGACCTATAATCGATTTTCAGGGAAAAAACATAGTTCCGTATCAATTTGTTCTGAAAACGTCTCATATCGCATTTCTGTGCGTTTGGTGATGGTTATGTTCGTACTTGTCTACCATAAAGATAAAACTTGTATTTCGGAAGAGTTTCCTTTGAAGTGGAGAGCAGAACTTAGAGGTAGAAACGTGATGTGGATAGAAAGCCACATATCAAATATGAGGATTGTTGATACTGAAACAGATAAACAATATTCTCTCTATCTTGAGTTTCCTGAAGTAGATCAAAACAATTTGAGAAAGGAATAATCAAATGTCTACTCGTTGGTCAAATCAAAAGTCCGTAGATCGTCGCAAGCAAGGTGCCGCTAATCGTCAAGCGGAAAGAAATCTCTTGACCCCCGCTCAACAAATTGATAGGCTTAACCAGAAGTTTGGTGCTGGAGTTGGAGCACGAAAGGAACGTACTCGATTACGAGCATTGATTGGGGCGGTATAATGGTACGAGAATTTAGAATCAAGTCTTACGCTTCGGGAATTGAAGGAGGAAGTCTTGATCAAATAATTCAATTTCTTGAAAAAGAAAAAGAAGATTATGGTAAAACATATTCAAATCTTCGCCTGGAATATGTTGACGTATCCGAATGGCACGCAGAATATTGTCGTTATGAATGTGTACTATTTGGAACGAGAGAAGAAACTGAGATAGAAAAAAGAAAAAGAGAAGAAAATGAACAAGCAGCACAACAGCGGAGAGAAGGACATGAACGAAAAATATACGAAGAATTAAAGAAGAAGTTTGAAAAATGAAATGGAGTACGCAAACAGAACGTACAAAGAAAAGATTTTTATTTTTTCCGAAAAGTTTACCAAATAGTTTACTCCAAAACTTAGAAACAAGATGGTTGTGTTTTGCTCGATACAAACAAGTTAAAGTTGGAGGCAAACGTTGGATGGATTATTGTTGGGAAAAAGATGAACAAACATTTCAAAATGTTCTAAAAATGTTTTGAGGAAAAATGAAACCAACTTGTAAACTAATCGGGACTAATGGAAATGTCTTTGCTCTTGCTGCGCAAGTTACGAAATCTCTGAAGAAAGCAGGGCAAACAGAACAGGTAAAAGAGTTCAATCATAAACTTTGGAAGTGTTTGGATTATGATGACGCTCTTCGGTTGATGTCCGAATATGTTGAGATTGAATAATGTTGAAGAACGGACATAAATTTGCACGGGAAGGCAGAGACAAAGATCCAAGAGAGCTTGCAGATGCCTACGCCGAGCCAGGAGACTATTGTTGTATTCTTTGCGGCGCTTGGACAACATATTGCCTGTCTGTTATACACGCAGACGAAAAAATGGGTAAATGTCCAATTGGATTTAAATAATGAAATATCCAGAATGTAAAAAGATGCGTTCGGTCAAAGAACAATCTCAAACAATTGGAGAATTTCTTGATTATCTTTCCGGCGAAAGCATAGTGCTTGCCCACTACGAACGTTCAAGTGATAAGTTAGTGCCGATCTATCAGAGCATTGAAAATCTATTAGCAGATTATTTTGATATTGATTTGGACAAGGTAGAAGAAGAAAAGCGACAGATGTTGGATGAAATGCGAAAACAAATGCCTCGTAAAAGAAAAAAGAAAATTCCTTGGAAATACTGTGAATGTGGATGCCATTGTCTGTCTGCTACTCTTAACGGTAAAACATATAATTTTCTAATTGAATGGGAGCGAGACGAAAGAAACAATCCCAACTTTGAAGAAATAAAATATTATCTTTCAACAGAAAGCCACATTAGTAATTTCAAGAGATACAATACAAGAGAAGAATTGGAAGATTTTGTTCGTAAAGATGCATTGAAACAAATTAATTTTAAGTAAAGAAAGGAGCCGGAAATGAGTAGTGTTGTTAGCCGGTGTCTAAAAGATCGCTCGTAAAGAAGCGAGTAAGTCTGATTACTTGTTCCGCCACGGGGCTGTCAGTTTTTTGAAGGGCAAACCACAAGGTAAGGGATATAATAATTCTAAAATACACGGAGGGTTGGCGAGAGACTATAATTATGCCGGTGCCCATGCGGAAGTTTCTTGTTTGAAGAATATTGATAAGGCTGATACTGTACTGGTGATAAGAATTAGTAGAGAGACAAACGGTCTTACAATGTCAAAGCCGTGTCCAAGATGTATGATATATTTGAAAGATAAGGGGATAAAGAAGATAATTTATTCAGACTGGTCGGGGCAACTTCAAACGGAAAGACTATGAGTTATCTCAAGAGGCAAACAATCACTCCAAAAAATTGGATGATCCAAGAATTGAATTTTCATATGGACGACTACCTCGAATGGGGAGAAATCAATACAACAAAATTAGCAGAAAACTGTGCTGACTGTCTAAATCTATACATAGATGAAATAGATTACGAGATCCCAGAAGAAATATTTGATCTTGCTTTTGATGTTTCGGAACAATATAAATGAAGTTCTCCTCGACAAGTAATTATGTTTATTTGTCCGGTGGGATAATGGCGGCAATTTTTCTTGATGAAGAAACAGAACAATATTATTATCAAATTGTTCCATTGAATTGCGCGGGAGTAGAAAATAAACAAATAGACATCGGTCAGTGCGTCGGTCCTTTTGAAGATTTTACAACAGTCAATCGTGAGATTGATAAACTGAAAGAAAACAATGAAAACCTTTAATCGTGCTCTTCGTGAAGGAACTTATATCAAGGGTGTTGAATGTTTTGCTCTAACAAACGACCGAAAGGAACCGAAACATCGTGTTGCTTTCTTTGATTACAAGATCCATGGTTCACCAACTCCAAATGGTTCTTGCAAATGCGGAGGAAGCGTAGTACAATTAACTCGTTCCCCTACCGATTGGAGTGTTTGTACCAAGTGTGGAAAAGATTTTTCAAAAAGTGAGAAGCCACGACGACTTGTTGGATGGTCTGGATATCTACCATGAGCAATGAACTACAATATTTGGAGTATTTTCTGGCCGGATTTGTTGTTTGTTCTGTGATTGGATACGCCGTTTGGCTTTGGAATGCTTTAATTTTTTGAGGCAGGGCGAACAATGATTGAAGAAGATGTTAGTTATCTAGAAAAAGAAGTTGAAAATCTTAAATCTATAATTTCATATCTTGTTGAAAAATATTCAAATAGAGTTCAGTTTGAACATCTTGAAGATTGTCTGGATAACGTCAATTTGTGGAAATGTTCTTGTGGAGCAACACAACTAAATAGATTGGTATATCGATAATGGATTACATCCAAGAAACATACAATATTGTTTGTAAACATCTGGGTAAACCAGATCGAAGAAACAATATCCGAGTATCAGAAGAACATGAAAAACTATTAGAAGATCTACAAAAACTTGTATCTGCCGCCTGTTTACAGGCACAAACAATGGCTATTCAAGAACAAAGAAAGTTAATTTTGAACAGAATTCAGGAGTTATTGAAATGAATAAACAATTAGCGCTTCGAACAAAAGAGTATCTTCTTGAGATCCTTTCTTGGTCAACTGACAATAATAGAAAATTAGCGGTTCAATGTATTGGAGAAATAGCAGAAGAAGCACTTCAAGGATTGAACGAATATTTGTCGACGGAGGAAAAGACGGAAGAAACTAGATCGTATGAATGTACTGGTTCTTGTGAAGATTGTAATTGTGATGATTTGACCCCCGCTCCCGAAACAAAGGAATAAAATAAATGCTGACCCCTGATGGTACGAAATATCGTATTCGCTATTCGTCTCTTCGAATGATTGATGATTTTTATGATCCAAGATATCGAAAGAATTGTCTTGTAACTATCCAAAAAGAAGATTATGTGTTCTTTGGTATTGCTCGATGTAAACTATCAGTAGACCGATTTGTTAAAAAGGAAGGACATCGAATAGCGCTGGAACGAGCACAAGAAGCGTGTCAACTTGATCCACTAGCATCTTTCTTTTTAAATTCAGAAGGAACGCTTGGGTATACGCACGTTCGTTTCGTTAAGACACTACTCAAACATTTTGAAAGTCTGGACACAAAAGAATAACTTTTTGAGGCAGGGCGAAAGGAAAATCAAATGGGTGATAGGTCGACTGTTGAAATCAAAGACGGAGATAATTCTGTTTATCTCTATACACACTGGACTGGCAATAAACTACTAGAAAATGTTCATTCGGCACTGAAACGAGAACAGAGATGGACTGACGATAGTTATCTATCAAGAATTGTTTTTTGTGAAATGCTTCGGTATGGATATCGAAATGATCTAACCAAAGCATTTGATGATGAATGTTCATTCGGTATTTCTTCTACCCCTTGTGAGAATGAATATAAAGATATTGTTCTTGATTGCGAGAAAGAAGAGATTACTGTAGGAGCATTGAAGTGTTCGTTCAAAGAGTTTGTTTCCGCCCCGGAAAAAATGATGAAACATTACAAAGGAGAATAAGAAAATGTTAACCGCAGAAGCAGAAAAAAGAGTTCGTGATATGTTATCGGCAGTTGCCGAAGATGCTCGGAAAAGAATGGATCAGTTGGAGAAACTATTGAAACAACATTGTTCTGTTGGGCACGGGGATAATCAACAAACTGATTTATCTGGTAATGTTGCTACATTGGAGACTACCGTTAAAGAATTGCGTGAAGAAGTAGATAGTCTTTCCGCTTCGCAAAAAGATCTATTAGAAAAAGTAGAAAGTCTATCTGTCGAGGTTTCTCGTTTGAAGTCTGTGAAGCAGAAGTAATTATTGTTTTTCTAAATTATTAATCTTTCAAAAAGGAAAAAGAAAATGCTGCGACCTGCTCGTAAGGTTCTATCATTCAGTGAGGCTCCGAACAATTTTCATGAAGCACTCCAGACATTCGGACTGAATTGGGATGTAGGTTTACGTCCTATTTGGACCGCTGATAAAAATGGTGAACTCAAGGTAATTGAGAAATATCGTTCTGTAAATCGATTGGATACTGACACCCCTCTTTCGGTTGTAAGTAAGAAATATTGCCCCGTTCAACATCGTCAAGCAGCAGATCTTGTCGATGAAGTAATCAAGGGCATCAATGGAAGGTTTACCAATGGAGGACTTTTTGGAGGTGGGGGAAAAGTATTTCTTCAAGCGGAATTCGACTCGAAAATAATTTTGAAGAATTCCAATGAACAGACTCGTAAGTTTTTGACGTTTATTACCTCACACGACGGGAGTTCTCCGACTGTTATTGGAAGTGTAAATCAAAAAATTATCTGTCTCAACACATTTAAATTCGCCCTCAAGGAAGCGAGGAATGACATTTGTATTCGCCATACTGCAAACGCAGAACAACGGCTTCTTGAAGCAAAGGACATTCTTGAAAATCTAATCGATTATCAGAATAAAGTGGAGTTGAAAATTAATCAACTTGCGGCAACTCCGTTTAACGACAAGATGATGAACGATGTTCTCCGTAAGGTATTTAATGTAAAACCGGAAGTTCAATCATTGAATGATCTTCCAACGAGGACCGTTAATTCAATGAACAGAATTCTTGATTTTGCTCAATCAGGTATTGGAATTGATAGTTCAAAAAGATTTGACGGTTGGACGGTCTATAATTCGTTTAGCCAATTTTCAAATCACGAAAAAGTAGTACGCAACGAGAAAGATGACCCGTTTGCCCGAACGGAAAGTCTCTTGCTCGGAAGTGGTATGGAGTTTAATCTTCGTGCACAAGCAGCAATTGAAGAAGTAGCGGGTCTGAGTTAATCTTTTTTCCCTAAACATTAATCGGAGTCCAACCCTCCGGTTTTTGTTTAGAAAGATTTTCCCAATGTTCTGTAATCACTCAAGAAAATATCCTACAGGGCATCATTCAGAAATCAAACCAAACATAATCGGAAATTGGTCTCCGATCGGATATTGGTGTCCTACCTGTGGAGCAATTACTTTTTGTTCATATAAACAAAATGAAAAATTAATTTGGAGTTATCCGAAAAGTAAAGGAAAATAAATGGGTTTCAACACTGTAGCATTTCTTCTCAATGATATGATGTATGATCTTGAGCGTTCTCCCAAGGCAGTAGTTTGGGGATTAACGCATCCACCAATGAGTAATAATCAACGAGAACAAGATATCTGGTTTCAATCAGTACAACAAGTTGCTCTTGAAAATGGAGAACCGGGATTTTCTCGCCAAGCATTGGAAGTTCTTGGAACGTTTCACGCAGATTATACTTCATTTTTTCGTGCCGGGGGTAATTGTATTGATGAATTAAAACTCGTACGATACGGAACAATTACAGATAAAAAGACCGGACAGAAAAAAGATACTGTTGTTCTTGAAATGCCCGAATGGTGGAGCAAGAGATATGGAGTTCTAAAATGATCCAACAATTAGCAGAACAACTTTCTGAAGAATTAGGTCTTCCTGTTGGCCGCGGCGAAACAACTGGCGAAAAATATCTAATTGTATACCACTGTTCAAGAAAACCAGATCTGATTATCCCAAAAGAATACAATGGATATCGTATAGAAACATATCAAGATTTTCCTTTATTTATTGGAGGCGGCGATGACTGATGACGCTATCGGTAAATGGTATGACGATCGAAGAAAGAAAGCGGATGAGATCAGAGAGAAATTGAAACAACCGAATCTTTCAGAAAAACAAATTAAGCAATTTAAAGAAGAATTAGAACGTGCTCTCTATGTTGGGGATTAGCAATGATTATCAGTTCTATCCGAGTATCGTTTGAGACGTTGCTCGCCGGTCGAAAAGAATTTTTGACTTTTGTACCTGAAACAAAAATTGACGCTATTAATGGAATAGAATATATTAGTAGACTTTATTGTTTGGAACAAATGAAAGAGTACAAGACTGATCCATTTATCACAATGGAAATTCTTCCCGGTGTTCTTCAAAATTATTTCCCCGCCGGCAGAATTGAAGTTCTTTCTTCGGCAGGAGAGTTGTCGTGAAAACCGAAACAGTACCTCTTGGATATTTTGAGGTTGAATCAGATCAACTTGTCGTTTCTGATCCCTGTTATGATTTGGGGCCGGATACTTGGTGTGCTGATATTCTAAAAAATCCAAAACAAGGTAGATGGTATTCTTCTGTCGAAGTTTCTGATCAAGGTAGTTGGGGGCATAGAGTAGCAGAATTATTTGCTTGCTTTGCCGATCTTAAAGGTAAATCACCATCCAATTATTTTATGTGGGAACCGTGTGATTTTGAAGTTGGAGTAGATAGCGGCCAAGCAGGAATATTTGATTTACCAATGTACAAAAAAGATATGGATAAACTGTATCTTCAAGTGGGGAGAAAGGAATATGACGATCGTGGCCTACTCGGACTAATCGAAATGAACAATAAACTTCCAGGAGGAGAACAACAAAATAGAAAATTAAAAGAAAATCTATCTCTTCCGCCAACACTTACCAACGATTGGTATGAAATGTGCTGCGATAAAACCCTATCCAATCAAAAAGCAGGAACAGTTCCTGGAGGAGTAGTTTCTTCTTCTGGTTTTGGAGATGGAGGATATCGAGCATCATTTGCTAAAGATGATACCGGAAAAGTTATTGCTGTTCGAATTGTTTTTATTGACGAAAACGATATTGAAGCGCTAGAAGACGAATACGAAGAATACGACAAGGAGGAAGAAGATGTTTAGCCTACAATACAAGCCGGGGTGGTTTATTAATGGCTATTTTGACCGGCCCGAATGTTATTGGGTTAAAGCAGACAATCGCGGATTTTGTATTGCTTTAGGTAAATCACGTACACTTCTTGAAGCCAAACGATACATTACAAAAATGAGGAAAACGAAATGACTAGAGACCAACTAATTTCATTTCTTGAAGGGCGGGGGTATAAATCATACCCAATTCCTCGAATAGAAAGTGATGGTGTTGTTTGGACTGGAAGCAAAAGATTACCAGAGGGTTCAACAGAATGCGATACCAATGGAAAGAAGGTTAGTTATCACGCCAAGATTTGGCGATGGGAAATTGATAGATCATATGTCGAGAATAGACTTTGGGTAAAAAAGATAGATGAGCATACTGGAATAGATATTGAAATTGTTGCCGAAAAACACGGACAATGGGTTAATCTCAAATCCTGTGGTATCCCTTGGAACGAAGTAGAAAAACAATTATCTGTTGCTGAAACCTGTCTTTCTAATGCTTGGGAAGCGGTAGCAAGACAAAAATTTGAAGAGGACGACAATGAAGAAATCTAAAAAGAAAAAGATTGTATGGTTCGCCCGGGGAAAATATATTGCTCGAATGGGACCGTATGATAGTCAAATTGAGGCGTCCAAAAATATTATGTCTCATTTGAAAGATTGTATTTCTAATTCGTACCCGACCGTGGATTGTAATTGTTGTCTGACTCCAGCAGAAAATGCTTTTGTGTGGCCTGAGGAAATCTAATGCTTTCAATTATTGAAGTTGAAAAAATTAAACAAGGCGTGGAACAGATTAGAAAAGAATTACCCGAAGCGGAATTAGAAGCAATAGTAAAAATGTTTCATTTTGTTTTTGGTAATCAACTTTCTTTGGAAGATAAAAAGGAAGCAGAAGAGTTGATCCAAAACGAATGGGAGTCGTGGTTGGTATGAAAGTTCTTTTTGTACAACAATCCGGCAATCAAAAACTCGGCGGTATCCCGATGAGTATTACCGAGAAGAAATCTTGTCCTACTTCTTGTCCTTTGAAGGGCGATGGGTGTTATGCGGAACTCGGCCGAGTTAATCTACACTGGACAAAGGTAAGTAAATCCAGAAAGAAGAAATATTCTTGGAATAACTTTCTGAAAGGAGTACGAGGTCTTTGGAAAGGACAACTTTGGCGTTTGAATGTCGCTGGTGATCTCCCGGGCGTTGGAAATAATATCGATAAAAGAAAACTATTAGGATTGATCAATGCGAACAAAGGAAAGAGAGGGTTTGGTTTCACTCACAAACCGGTACTCGGTTCTTCTAAACAGGCACAAAAGAATAGAGATCTCATTAAACTTGCTAATGAAAAAGGACTTATCATTAATCTTTCTGCTAATGATCTTCGGAATGCTGACGATCTATATAATCTTGGTGTTGCATCTGTAGTTTGTGTGGTCGCGAGCGATCATCCAAAACATTCTCTCTCTCCCGGGGGAAGAAAAGGTTTGGTCTGTCCGCAGCAGACTATTGGATTGACTTGCGATAAATGTATGCTGTGTGCTAATCCGAAAAGGAAAAGTATAATTCTTTTCCGTGCTCACGGCGTCTCAAAAAATAAAGTTTCTCAACGTGCTACACTTCCAATTGTGGATTAAAATGACCAAACTTGATAAATCATTTGAAGAATTGCTGTCGTTAGTTTCCGCAGGAGTAGAATATCCAGAAGCACATACACGAGTTTCCTTGAAGTATCATTTGTCCGAGAAACAAGCGAAGAAACTTACTGAAAAGTACGACCAAGAATAATTCTTCCCCGCTCCCAAAAAAAGGAAATTAAAATGTCCTATGATATTTATATTGGTCAAGCAATAATCGAAGATATTTCTGACGAATATTCAAATGAATACACTGTTCGCTATCGTGTAAAGGGTAATTCGGTTGCCGAAGCACCAGAATTTCGTGGCGATAATATGACCGGAAAAGGAAACAGTCGCCATCCTGGATATAGTCAATGGAGCGATTTTTGTAATCGTCACAATCTCTATAATTTCTTCTTTGATAAAGAAGAAGGATTAATGCGCGAACATCCAGGATGCTTCAAGTTAACCGAATATCACACTACGATTGTTCGAGCAACGCTAGAGAAATACCAAGCAATTTTACCAACCGGAACAATACCCGGTACGTGTATGTGTGAACAATGTGCGTCGAAAAATTGGTGCAAAAATGATGAGTTGCCTCATCAAGATAATTTAAATTATGATCTCGCAAGATTAATGTGGCTTGATTTTTGGTTTCGTTGGGCACTAGATAATTGTAAAATGCCCGCAATCTTTAATTCTTAATCTAAAGGAAATTAAAATGGCTACTCTCGAATTGACTATTGATAGTTCGTACGTTCCCAACTGGGATATTTTCAGTGCCGTTCGGGAAATTATTCAAAACGCTAAAGATGCTGATACTCTTGGAAATACGATGGAAGTTTCGTATAACAAGAACCGTTCTGATCCTACCCTTCAAATAATCAATAAAGGGGGTTATCTTGAAAAATCTTCTCTTCTTCTCGGCGGTACTACTAAGCGCGGTAAAGATAATCAAATCGGCAATTGGGGAGAAGGATATAAGATTGCTTGGTTAACACTTCTTCGCTCTGGGCATAAGATTTGGGTAAGATTTCAGAATGAAAAATGGGTGCCTCGCCTTGAGTATTCAGAAACTTATGGTGCCGAATTATTGAAGGTTGATATTACCAAATCTCAAACATTTGAGCCAGACCTGAAAGTTGAAGTTCGAGGACTTGCGGAAACTGATTGGCTCGCTATCAAAGAAAGGTTCCTATTCGCTCCCTTTGTTGAATTGAAAGAAAATGAAAAGATTGAACTCGCCGGCGGAAAAATCCTCCTCGGAGAAAAATATCGTGGACACCTGTTTGTAAAGGGCATTTGGGTCGCATCTTTACCTGGAAAGTATTATTTCGGATATGATCTATCCAATGTTAAACTTGATCGAGATCGGCGCCTCGCCGATCCTTTTGACCTAAAATATGAAATTAAGAATGTTCTCAATTCTGCGGCACAGCAGAATAAACTATCTCCAGAGAACCTTTGGTCTCTTTTTTCAGGTGATCAATGGGAGGAAAGCCGCGTCATTCTCGATATGGGTGATTATGGCGCCGAGGCATTAGCGGCAAAAGTAGCAGAACATTTCAAAACATTGAATGGTTCCGGAACAGAAATTGTTCCTGTCGATTCGATGCAAGATAGTATAACTGCTCAGCATTATGGTCTCAAGGGAGTAGTTGTTTCCAAACCAATCAAGCGTCTTGTTGAAAGCGTTGATGGTAAGTTTGAAGATCGCCGCTCACAGAAAGCACTTGACGTCAAGGATCGTTTTGGCGTAGAACAGTTGTCTGGCGAAGAATTGGAAAACTTCACTTGGGCGGTTGATCTTCTTCGGAAGATTGAAATTGATCATCCTGTTGTTGTTGTTTCTTTCTTTGGAGATAATATTTTTGGAACATTCAACCCTAACTCATCGGAGATTTGCGTAGCAAAGAAAACTCTTGTTGATCGAAAGGAACTTCTTTCAACTCTTGTACACGAGGTAGCACATCATCGTTCTGGAGCAAGTGATGCGACCGTTGAGCATCGTTCAATGATTGAAAATTTGTTCTCGCAGATGGTGGTAGAGTTGACCAAATGAAAGAGTTCAACGTAGAAAAGTTTCTTGAAGAAAGAAATATACCAGTTGATGATCTCACAGATGATCTATTATTGGCGATAGATGAAGCGTATCGACAAGGATACAACCAATGCCTTCTTGATTTTAAAGAAATGGCGGACAATTGGAAGGATACAAAATGATCAATAGTTCAGATATAGATGTTCAAAAATTAATTCAAACCTACGGAATGAAAAACGTTCTTCAATCTATTATTGGATATCTTGGGTACGGGACATATTATGAAATACAATTGAAAGTTGATCTTCGAGAAGCATTGGAGAAATACGAAAATAGATATGAGGAAAAATAATGCTAGCGATTAAAATAGAGTTGTGGCCGTACGGTGATCAATCTAAAGCAAAAGTGCTCGGAATGTGTATGATTGCTAATGATGGAACGGGGGATCAAGAAACAGGAAACTATTATGCTATTTTTAAAGATGATAAATGTGAAAAGAAATCAGAAGTGAGAGGTTTCCCCCGCCTGCGATTGAACGCTTTTGATCTTCTTTTTCGTGCTCTCCGAGGAGCATTTGGAGACAGAAATGCTGAAAGTAGTTGAAGACGAGATAAAATCAATATCAAAGAGAATAATCTCAATGACGTTGTATGACGCCAAGCGTGATGAATGTCTTGATATTCCAGATTATCTTGCTTACGAAATACTTGATTTGACTGACTTAATTTGTCCCGACTTCACATATCACGAACAGGTTATTTCAGAGATATTGAAGTATGATGGTTTTTCTGATAGGACTAAACATATTGTTAGAAAAATGAGGTAATGCCCGTGCCCGAAAAGATAGACGCACCGGAACTATTGGTTATTTTCAATAGCAATGGTAAAATTGGATTTGATGGAGTAGCGGCAGATACACCAATGAATAGAAGTTTCGCAGAGTTAACAGTAAAGCGGATGCAGATCGGAGCAAAAACAATTAAATATATTCCTGTTGAAGTGGTAGCAGAGAAGAAACCAAAGGAAAATAAATGAAAAAAATAACAGAACCCAAAAATCATTTATCGGTCAATCATTATACTATGCCCAATCGTATTACTCAAACGATGACCCGAAAGGAATTGAAAGAAACCCTTCTTGCTACAGATGGATGGGTAATGGCGTGTGGAGAATTGTGGGATATTAAAAGTAAACATCTTGGTGCTGGAGTCTATGCTGTTACCCTAACAAAGAGAAATGTATGAGTATTTGGGCAGATAAAGAAAATATTAAAAAATGGATTTCAGAGGCGTGTATTTCCAATAGTGTTCCAGATTTAGTTCCACAGATCAAATATCAATTCAACAATAGGTTCAAGAGTAGACTTGGTGACGCTAATCTGAAAACAAATGTTCTTCGTTTCTCTGCCGTTCTATGGAATAAAGCAACACCGGAGCAAAAACAAAATACCGTGAAGCACGAAACAAGTCATCTAATAACTCATAAATTATATGGAAAGGTTCCTCATCACGGATCACACTGGAAACAAGTAATGTTGAGAGCGGGTCAAATCCCAACCAGAACACACAACGTTCAATCTGTTCAGAAAACTATTGATGTAATCTGCACTGGATGCAAACAGATTATTAAGATGGGATTACGTAGATATGCTCGTATGCGAAATGGTCAACGCTATCTTTGTAGGAATTGTAATTCTGCTGTGGAGTTCGTGAAATGACTAAAAAATTAACAATCTATAGAGAATACGATGCGTTACAATATCAACGAGATAATTTACTTTCTTCTCTCAAGGAAGCACAAACGCAACGAAATGAAGCACAAAAAGAAGTTCTTCTGCTGAAAGATAAGCTTAAAAAATCTGAAGAAGAATATTCTTTACAAAACTATGTTCTAAAGTTAGTGATAAAAGAATTAGAAAGATTTAAGAAAATAGTTGGTGACGATACCGGATGGTCTGTAAAATGATACAACATTTTTCACATTGTAAAACTTGGTCTGGTGAAAATTGTAATTGTGAAGAGGCGGCATTAGAACAACAATTTAAATTAGGATTACTATCTCCAGTTACGACAGAAAAGACTATTAAGTTTCGTCTAACGGGTCGTTTTGAAGATGTTATGAAAGCATACAGAGAAATTATGGGGAACAAGAAATGAATATTATGGATTTTCCGAAATTAGGAAAGAAGTCAATTACTTTGGACAAACTTCAAGATTGGTTAGATTTACAAATTGCTTCTGTTGATATTACTTTGAATAATCTTGTAGACTTACCACAAGCAGATAAAAGCTATTATTACGGTGAAATCGCAGCGCTTGAATGTGTCAAAGTGTATATTCACGAATTGGTAAAATAATGACCGACACTCAAAAAATCAAACCTTCTGAGTATAACAAATATGGAGCAACTACTCACACAGAAGTAGCGAAAGAATTAAAGATTAGTGTTTCTCTTGCTCATCTGATTGAAAGCAACGTGTTTTTGAAGTTCGCATTAGCATATTTTTCTCCCCCGTGGCCCGTTAGAGAAAAGAGTTTACGACGACTTAGAGATGTTTCAGGTATGCCGGTTCAATTTGGTGAAGGACAATGTTCAGATCTTCTTGTAAATGTGCTTCGTGATGTGGTAAACTCCGAAAATGAAAAAGAGTTCCGAAAGGAATACGAGAGAAGGATTGTTGAGATTGCGAAACATCCACAATTCAGATTGTTTGTCTATTCGATGCTGACTGGGAAAGAATATGAAATTTAAATATTTAAAACCAAAAGAAACAGATTGGATTGAAAGTAATTGTTCGTCGCCAATCGAGGCTATCCAAAATCATCATTACGATAATTACGAGTGCGGATATGACGTTATAATTATGGTAGATTGTGATAGTTCTGGGAAAAAAGAAAAACAAGGTTTTGCATTAGTAAAAACAGAAGATGGGCAGGAATATATTTCCAGAATTTGTTCATCTGGGCTTTGGAGAAAGGGAGGAGTAAAACCGCCGCACGTAAAGGGGTTGGAATACGTCGCCGAGATATTAGGTGTAGAAATCGATAGATTAAAAGGGCCGTGGGAAAGCGAAGAACAATATGAATAAAAAAGTATTTAAAGTAAAAGGAACCAAATTAATTTTTGATTTTGAAAACGAAGAAGCACTCAATCATTTCAAACTTTGGATGTGTGGTTCGGGTGAACAAGGATATTGGGATTGGATGGAATATCGAGAAGAGGAAGAAGAGACCGGAGATATTACGGGATTAAGTTTTGATTACTGGAATGGTAAAGTTATTAAAATTAAATGCGGAAGAATGGATGAGGGCGTAGAATGAGGGTTTGCTATTGTAAAAATTGTGGGAAGCAGGGACACTACCAAAAAAAATGTCCAAATAAATCAACTACCCCCGCCCCCGAAAATAAAGATTTGGGGCAGGGCGAAAGAAAAACTCTCAAAGAGATCGGAAGAGAGATACTTGAACAACAAAATCAAAAAGTAGAAAGAGAACCAGATGTTCTCGGGACAATTCCAGTAAAAGGCTTATGGATTGTAAATATCAAACGTCGTAGGGTCGCTGGAAAAATATCACAGATAAAGAAAGACGGGATGATACTGTGGACAGATGCCTATGGCGGTTTTTGCGAGACATCTCCGATCGTCATTAAAGATGCTGGATATTGTTATCTGGAATTAGAAAGTATACATCTTCAATATGAGGTGATTTCGTTTCCTAAATAATTGACCGGTAATCAACGCAAAATAAAAAAATGAGGCAGAGTGCCTGTTTGGTGTGAAAAACGTTTATAACGCAATTCTGTGCGTTTGGAGGGTATTTTCATGATAGTTCTAGATCAAAGAAACAGGAAAAGGGTGAAAGATATAGTTTTTGGTGAAGTTGCTATTCTAAATACGATGTTTTTAATGAAAGTTGAAGACCCAGTAAGTAAAGAAATTTACTACGTAAACCTTGAAAAAGGCTATTTGATTAGTAACGTTTTTGATGAAGATGCAGAAGTAGAAACAATCAGCGCAAAATTAATCATTTCGTAAAGGACAACTCCAATGACTGTCGGACAACTAATTGATATGCTTCAAAAACATAATCCAAAAACAAAAGTTATTATTAGATATGATTTTGAATGTTGTTTTTCTGGTTCTTGGTATTATGATTTTAACGGTTGTAATATTAGAAAAATGAATATTGTTCACGGGCGAGAAGAAAAAGAAACAGATAATATGCCCGAATATTTAATTCTTTTATAAAGGATAATTTCAATGCTCGAAGAAGATGATTGGAATAAAAAACTTGAATTTTCCGAAAGAGGTGTACCTTGGTGTTGGTTGACTTGGGCTCTTCGTGAAAATGGATTGGTAGAATTACGTGCGGTTAGCCTTACTTCTTTTCACGCAGAATATGCCCGAAAAAGTCTCAAAGAAGAACAGCGTGTGGGGTGTTATAATGATAATCCTCTTGTCAGAACGTGGTCTGAAAAAAGATGGACCGAACATATCTATGGATTAAACGGGCTAGGAACAACCGCTTCTGATGAGGTAATACAAGAGGCACATGATAACTCGTCTGAGTTTAAAACATCTCAATTCAAAGAATTCATGGCGAATCAATATTCAGTAATGCGAGGTAAACTGTTGGCTGCCCAAGAAAAAATTAAAGAATTAGAACAACAAATCAAGGATGATTCCCGTGGCTAAAAAATCAAAAGAAGTTCCTGTTCTGTCTATTTCAAAGAAGTCAACCGAAGTCTCAAAGTTAAAGGTGACGGGACTTGAGAAGTGCGTTTCCCGTCTCCGTGATCGAGAAAATCAGATTGAGGAACTATCCAAACTTCAAAAAGAAGAAGAAGCGGTAGTTATCGACGAAGTAAAGAAAGAAAGGATCTCTGCCGAAAAAAGAAATGAGTTCTTCAAGTGCTGCTTAGTTTTGGGGCAGGACGAAGAACAACCTTTGAAGGTCCAGTTTTCAAACAGATATTCTAAAATTTCTTATGAAAACGAAAGTGTTTTGAGAGAATGTCTAGGTTCCCTTTATCTTGAACTGTTCGCTGAAAAAACTACCGTTCGGGTTAGAGACGATATTTCTCCCGAAATGTTGAAACAGAAACTGGGAGAAGATCTGTATACTTTTTTGTTTACAGAAGAAAAAACTATTGTTCCTTGTGATATGGAAACAAGGGCAAAACTGCGTCAAACTATGGGAGACAAGAGTAATTCTGTCGTTGATCAGTTGCGCGAACAAGTATCTCAAAAGCCATCTATTTTTTACGGCGATAAATAAATGTGTGAAATCAATCAAAAAGCAACAGGAAATGCTAAACGATTTTCTCTTTCTCTCACCTGTTCCAAAACAGGAAAACCAATTAATAAAACAAATGAATGGGGAATGTTCTGTGAAGATATGTGTGATCTGGAAAATTGTAAAAAGGGTGTTGGACAATTAAAAGATCTTATCACTGGATTTAATAAGTTATTTGGATAATAAATGAAAAATAAAGGAATAATAAAATGGTTGCTTCGTTGTGTTGTGTCGTTCTCGGATCAATTTATGGTACTGTTATTGCTATTGCGGGAATAGAAAGAAATTGGTCTACAGTCAAACAGTTAGGTTTATTGCTTGGAGGGACTATTCTCGGTGGTAGTTTGGTTTATTCTTTATTTCAGTGGTTGTCGTGAAATTAATCCCCGTCCTTATTATTATTTTTTCTTGCGCCGGCCCGGCAAAACAAGAACGAATATTTTTCAACGGAGATATCGGTTGTATCCAGACAAAGGAAAAAATATTGTGTACTCGTTATAATGATCCATCAGACCCTGTTCACTTAGTTGACGGAGTAGAAAGAGAAGTAGAGATTACTAAATGAATGACCAACAAAGAGAAGAAATGTTCAAAGTCTGGAGAGATTTTCAACACATCTTTAAAGATGGATCTGCTTGGAAAATAGAAGATAATTATTACCTGCAAGAAGCAATAGAACAATGGGCAAACGAACAACCAAAAGGTTCTGTAGATATTGTTGGGTGTGATGATAGTTATCATTCATCTTCTGATCTGGTTCTGTTTCATCACATCTGGGCTGATGATCAAGGAGAAAAACAATGGTGGGGTACTACTTGTGTTTTCATTGCTCAATGTGATGGACAGCCACCTTCGGAGTTTCACTTGTACCCCAGGCACGCAAAAGCATTGATTGATAGTTTGTCTAATGTTTGGAAAGTCAGGGAATGGAGATGATGCGTTCTTATTATTTTCCAAAATCTATTAAGATTGATGACCGTCCCGTTTGTTATAGAGAAATTAAACCTGGAGTTGATCGGAATAATCATAAGTTAACCGATCATATAGATTATAATGAAGAAAAAGAAACCAAGAGAACCAAGAAACAAACACGCAATCGCAGCACATTTTCGTAATAGTGCCGGTGTGATGAATAAAAAAGGTCGCAAAAATAAGAAGAAGTATGATAGACTACGTGAAGATCTTGAAGAGGCACTTGAGATTTTGAAGGAAATGGAGAAAGAGGATGGTTAAATCAAATCCAAGTTGGAAACACGGATATAGATTTCTTTTTTATCGCAAAGATAATGATGTCTCCATTGGTATACGAAACGGAAAAGAGATGACGAGTTTCTTTATGGATCTCGAAGACGCGAAACAATTACTTAACCAACTTCAAGACGTAATTGAAGATTTTGAACACGGAGAACCACGAGATGAAATTTAAAGCAACTATTGAATTTGTTTATGAAATTATGGATGATGAATTGGAAGGATGGTACGGAATAACAGACCCACAAAAAGCAGCAAAAGTTGATGAAAATAATTTCAACGATGATCCTGCCGGTTTAATGGATATGCTTAATAGTGAAGGTTATACCGTCAAAGTTGAATCAGTGAAATGAAACTTCCCAAAAAGAAAGATATTGCCGTTGCTATTCTTTGTGTTGTTCTTCCCGGGGGTATAATTGCTGGAATTACCTATTATTTTTTGAAAGATGTGATCAAAAATGTTTCCAAAAAAACTATCAAGAAAAACAAAAGTAAGAAAATTAGCAAATCAACTGCTGGAAAATCTAACCGACGTCTATCTCGAGTTAGATAGAGAAGATACAAACTATGAATATATCATTGATTATTGTGACGAAATGAAAGAACTAATTTATGATATGAAGGGTTTGTGTTTTACTCGCCGCGATGATTATTAAACAACCGGAAAAGAAAGATAGTGAGATGAGCGATACCAATCTGAAGAAATTGTTCAAGGATACTCAAGATTTTCAGAATATTTTTGAGATCGAAGTGCCTCCAGAAATGGATGAGCGTATCAAGACCGGGGTTGATTTTATTGATGAGATCTTTGGAGAAGGGTTAGTTCCCGGAACTGTTACTTTGTTTACGGGTGCTGCGGGTGGAGGGAAAACGACTCTTTGTTTACAGATGATTAATGCGTTATCAAAACAAAACATTGTTTGTTGTTTAAACAGTTCCGAGGAACACGTCTCTCAAATTAAGAAAACCGTTGATCGACTTGGATTAGAACACCCATTTTTTGTTTCTAATTCAAATAATATTGATAGTGTCTTGCGACAAGCAAAAGAAAATAAAGTCAAAGTTTTAATTATTGATAGTATTCAAACAATTGGTTCTGGAAAATTTGAAGCGGGCGGATATAAAACGACAAAAGACGTTGTTCGAAAAGTAATTCAATTTACAAAGCAAAATTTTATAATTTCAATTTTGATTGGGCACGTAAATAAAGGTGGAAAATTTAGCGGTTCAAACAGTTTGAAACACATGACGGACGCTCATCTTCATTTGGGTCTCTGTACAAACCCAAATTGTTTAACCTGCGATGTAGGCACGAGAATTATTAACCTTGAGAAATTTAGGTTCGGATCGGCTAATCAACCACAAAACTTATTTTTATTTCCGAACGGGTTCAAACGGATTTAAAAATGTTCAAAGCAAAATGGTCTAAAAAAGAAAACTGTATTCTTTATCACTTTGATAAACGTCCATCGGACGGGAGTATATTATCTGACTTTTTTGAAAAAATTACTTCCAAGTTTACCTGCGACGGGCAAGAGAGAACATTGAAAGATGAGTTAACTGCTCGTGGATTTGATATTACTACTTTGAAATTTTCAGTGAAAAGAATTGAAAAATGAAAACCGGAAATTGCTACGTCACTTGTGAGGCTTTATATCATCTTCTTGGTGGTAAAAATGCCGGTTGGAAACCTCTCCAAGGAAAACACGAAGGAGTGTCTCATTGGTGTTTATACAACAATTACGATGCGTGTATCGTAGATCCAACTTGGAAACAATTCAAAACTGTTCCAAATTATAGAAAGTTCAAAGGCAAAGGATTTCTTACAAAGAAGCCTTCAAAAAGAGCAAAAGAATTAATGAAGAGGTTATTGTGGAATGAAAAATGAAAATAGATTTTAAAGAAAAAGTACGACATCTTTGTAAATGATGGAAGGCTGCGCTAATTGTGAAGCCTGTGAAGAACTATTAGAAGAAGCGCTAAATGAAGCGTATAAAAGCGGCAAGAAATACAAACAAAAGAAAACAAAATGAAATACAGAGTATTTGATGAATTAAATAGTTCATTAAAATTCGCCGAAGAAATAGAGGCGTTTGACGAAATAGAAGCGGCAGAAACCTACGCAGAAAATGATAGTGGCGGAAATACAGACGGTGTCTATTGCGGCAAAGACGGACAATGGACAATTCGTAATCTACAGAGAGACGGACAACCCGTTTGTGTCGTAGATCAAGAAGGCAAGACATATCATTTCAGAGTTGGTATTACTGAATATACTCCGATATATGAGGCAACTTTGGATAAGGAAATATAATGAGCGTCTATAATCTTGTACCCTTAACAGTTTGGGACGATGATCTATTTTTTAAAGTAGGCCCAGTTTGTGATCCACAAAATAAAGCACCTGTATTAGCAATGTTTCCCAAAAGTAATCCAGACAGTAGAACCAACGCTCTTCTTTTCAAACAAGTTCTCTACAAATGGCGCACACAAAATAATAAGAATTTGAAAAATCCACTCACTTCTGATAGAGTAGAGCAATGAGTAAAGTTAATCAAGCATCTGCCGCAGCATTAGCAGGAATTGAAATCGCCGAAAAAAGAATACAAGCATTGGCGTTCGCGATGAACGGATTAAACGAATATGAGTCAAGACAAGCATCCGATGATTACAGTAAACTTTGGTCAATTCTCCATAAAAATCTCAATGAACAATATCGGCGTTTCCTAATGTGGGGAGTAATCAAGCCTGAATTGCGCCTCGAAGCAAAAAAGAAAGCAATGGAACATTATCTGAAGAAAAGCTCTGAAATAATGAGTTATCTCAACCCAGGAGATCGGACGCCGAGTGGTTATTTTTCAGAAGAAAAAGAACAATTCCGAAAAGAAATAGAAGAACTTTCAAAAGAAATTGAGCAAAAAAAGAAAGTATCAAAATGAAAATAGACCCTCTGGTTTCCCAGTATTTCCAATCGTTCGGAAATCACAAACCTCTTCCAAAAGAAGAAGAATTGAAACTTCTTCGTCGGTGGAAGAAGAACAAAAAAAGAGAGAGGAAATCATTAGAAAAAGTTATTCTTTCTAATTTGAGATTTGTGGTCAAGTGTGCGAATAAGTTTCATATTTATTGCTCCGGAACAATTACAATCAACGATCTGATCCAAGCAGGAAACGAAGGTCTTCTGCGAGCGGCAGAAAAATTCAACCCTTCAAGAAATGTAAGATTTGTTACATACGCCGTACATTGGATTAAGGTTTGTATTAGAATGTATATCTATGATAATTCCGGTATTGTTCGCGTCGGTACTACTCCGACTATTCGACTTCTGATTGATAAAAAATGGACAACCAAACAAATGTTGGAAGAAAAAGACCCAGAAATTGTTCAGAAGTGGGAAGAAGATTTCAAGAAGAAGTATAAAATCACAGACAGTCATTTTCAATCAGACAAGATGAGGGCGGTATCTGTATTCAGTATCTCACATCTTGATAAACCAATTATGGATGGAGATGGATCTGAAACAAATCTTTATAATTTCATAAACAACAATGAACAATTCAATACAGAATATCTCGTACACAATAAAGATGAACAGGAACTAATCAAACGAAGAATTAGACTTGCGATGAAACATCTCTCCCCCCGGGACAAAAACATTCTTCGCTGGCGATATTTGAGCGATGAAGATGATCACAAAACTCTCAAGCAGGTTGGAGAAGAATTAAATATTTCTCGACAAAGGGTAGAACAAATTGAAAAAGAAGCACTGAAAAGAATGAAAGAGAAATTAATGAAACATCCTGAAATAATGGAGGTAACATGATTTCTATTCTTCTTATTTCTTTTCTTTCTTCCGCCACCGAAATTGATTGGTTTTCACAGAAACCCGTTTATTCAGAACCTTATTCTTATGTTAGAAGTCCGGAAACGGGAATAGCAATAAAAAGTTCTGAATATCGTAGTCATCAATTACAATATTTGGACGCTGAAATAGGAAGAGTAATACCCGTTGTTCACTGGAGAAATAATAATCTCAATGTTCAATTGGGTGCCGAAGGCGCAGGATGGTTTCTTCTTGGATATACAGAAGGGCGTTTCCCTCTCATTACTCAAGATTTTTTGATTGCCGTTCCGATAATGTTTCGATGGAACGATATATCGGGTGCTTTGAAATTCAATCATATATCGAGCCATAATTCTGAAGGTTTTGATCTTATTTGGGAAAAATCTCTTTCTCCAGAAGAGAAGCAAAAAATAGAAACATTAGAACAACAACAAAATATTTCTATTTCTCCTCCAGTCAAAAATTATTCAAGAGATTTTTGGACTTTTGAAATTGCTAAAGAAACAAATATTTATTCTTTTAAAATAAAAACCTACTCTCAAATTGGATATATTCATAAAATTATCCCACATAATTTGAAGCGTTGGTTTGGAGGCGGGGGAACAGAAGTGAGACATTCATCTGGTTTTTATCTTGCCGAAGATATTCACTATTATCAGGACGTAAATAACTATACATTTTCCATACAAAGCGGTTGGCTTCTCGAAGGGTATTCATCAGAACCAAGACTATATATCGGATTTACAAAAGGTAGTGATCGCAGAGGACAGTTTTTGCGACGGACTATGGATGAAATTTCGTTCGGATTTGGAGTACGATAATGAAACCAGAACAAAGATGGACAACTCAAGATCTGGACAATGAGATTGTTGTTGATGCGATATGGGCGTCTTGGACTAAATTATTCAATACCGTTGAAGTATTATTCAACGAAGGACAAATGACCGAACAAACATATAGTCAGATGTTCCAATGTCTTCTGGATCTTAAACCTGTTCTTTGTAAATATTTGGAGGAAAAGAAATGAACCGAAAACAAGCATTGGATGAACAATGGAAACAATGTTGGGTTTGTAAAAAAAATATTAGTGAAACTTCTTCTAAAATACCTTCAGGAGAAAAAATAATCATATTTAGTCGTGCTCTTGCCGAACCTAACAACGTGGCCCCGGCTCGCTGGACACATAAATTAAATTTAGTAGATAAAGAAAGTGGTTTTCAGCAAAGATTACACATTCATCAAGAATGTTTCTTGGAAGTGGCAGGAGAAGATTTTAAGTTTTGGGATGACGAATAATGAACAATCCACATCCAGATAGTCCGCTTGCTCTTTCGAAAGCATCTCTGTGGCGGCATATAAAAAAATTGTTTGTCGCAATGTGTGAAAGTACAACCGAACACTTGAAAGAAACAGTAATACACGGATATTGTCTTTTTGTATATGTGCTTGTTTGGCTGTTATTTCCAATTACTTTTCCATTGTTTGCTTGGAGCCGCCGGCGGGAATATCAACAAGAAGTAAAAAAGTGGAATTCGTCCAAAAATAGCGTATAAACGTTTTTGAGAAGAAGTTGATGGTTTGCTATTGAATTAGTATTAAAATCGCTCTACGCTCATCCTTGTGCGTTTGGGAATGATTTTTGGAGGGTTATTCAAGTCGGCACTGATATTCACACATATATTGAAGTAGTTGAAACTTTCGTTGAAACTTTCTCTGGAGGATTATTAAACGCTAAACCATATATCATTTGTGTCGCCCCCAATGTTTGGATTGGTAGAAACTACCCACTTTTTAGCTTGATGGCGGGGGTTAGAGGAACAGAATTTCTTTTCAAACCTAAAGGTATTCCTGATGATATATCGTATGATGTAAAACTCGAAATTGAAAGGTGGGGTCAAGACGCGCACTCCCATTCTTGGTTATCGATAGATGAACTCTGGAAAGTGAGAGAAAAATATATGGAATTCAATGAAGGAGAACCATACAAATATCTTGATGCCGTTCTCGCAATGATGGTTGAACTGGAAGATGAAAATAATATTCCAAGGCTCTTTTTCTTTTTCGACAATTAGAAAGGATATTCTTAAATGCCGTTTACTCCAGAAGAAGCAAAACGATTAAATAAAGAATTAATGAAAAAATATTATGATCTTGAGTTGGTTGGGTGTAGAGATGAAATAGATGAACAATTAAAACAGACGCCTAACGGAACAACTATTGATAGTATGAAAAGTTGCTTGGATGTCGTCTCCAAAGAATACGAACAATTGGGGTGGTATTGTCGTCAATATACTAAATCATATTTTCATATGGAACTGAATTATCTTGAAGTTAGTGCTTTGCCGTTTACCAGAAATACGTGGAAAGAAAAAATATTAAACTTTTTGAGAATGTTCCTATCCTTCAACTGTTGAAAAAATCAAAAATGGAAAGTCATCTCGTTGGCGCCCGCGAAGAAAGAAAAGTTCTTCGTCTTCTTCAAACAAAAGAAGTCCCAGATTGGCTAACCGGCTGTTGGCTAACCGAACCAAATAGTTTAGATGATCAAAACGGAGTTGATGTTTGGGTTAAAACTAATGTTGGAAACATTCCATTGCAAGTAAAATTACTTGGAAGAAAATATAAAAAAAAGAATAAAGGTTTTTATCACGAAAAGGGTATTGGATTTATTACGACACACTGGGATGGATATACTAAAAAAAATGATGATGAATTGTTTAAAGAAGTGCTAAAAGAAATTGAACGATTGTATAATAATGTTGTAAACCTGATCAGAGTGTGCTATTATGGTTTTACCGACAAATGATTGTTGGGAAAAAGGAGAGAAAGAAATGCTGCGAGTACCAAAGAGTTCAAATCGTGTAGTTTCATCCGCCAATGATCGTCCTACTGCGAACAGCAAAGGTTCGGTTGAATTGGTTCTCCGGACTAATCCGGAAACTACTAGTCCAGTTCTTCAATTTGTCGAAAAGGGGAACTATGGTCGTGTACGATGGAGTACTACAGTTCAACTTTCAAGAGCAGAAGTAGAAACAATGGTTCGCTCTGCTCAAGACTGGCTTGATGCGAAGGTCGAGACTACTCTTGAAGATCAACCTTTACCCGTGCCCGAAAGAGATGAAGAAGTAACGGAGGAACAAAAGGATACGTTTGAGTTAGTCAACGGCAACCGGTAATAGAAAAATGTTTAATTATAACATCGTTATACTCGTTTGTCTAATATTACAAGCATTGTGTGTAGCGTTTATGTTTTATACTTGCTCTTAAATTGGGATTATTTTAATGAAACTAAAAGATCTTGAAAATGTTCTTCAGAAAGTAGGATCAGAAGGATTTGATTATTGTTTCCGAGAATATTCTTCTTTCAAAGAAGTAAAAGATAAAACCTTTCACGAATTGAGGGAGGCATACGTTGAAACGGCAAGATATCTAGAGGATTATCTTCGAGAAGAAGCAGAGAAAAATAAAGTTGAATATGAGGAGTTATTGGGTTAACAAAGGAAAACAAAATGATTAAACTTGGTTCAAAAGTTAAAGATAAAATTACTGGATTTACTGGTGTAGCGACTCAAAGAATCCAATATTTGTATGGCTGTGAACGCTATGGAGTAGAAGCAAAGACAGGAAAAGATGGTAAAGCACCGTTTGAATATTTTGATGCACAAAGATTAGAATACGTAAGCAAAGTAGTTGATGCTGTTGTACAAGAAACAGGTGGAGACTTTGAACATTCTCCGGGGCGATAACAATGAGTAAAACTAAAAAACAAAAAGAAGCAGAAGACTTGTTTGAATCTATTCTGGAAACGGATCAATTTGATGTCGATTTAACAGGAAAAGATTTAAAGTTATTTCGTAGAATGTGTGTTGAAATGTTTGAAGAAGGATATTGGAGCGGTATTGCTGTAGCACAAGATGAAGTTTGCGATCTGATTGATCGTCTCGAAAGGAAATAAAACAAATGGTAAATTGGAAAGTTTCAACGGATGTACTCCCGGCAGATCTACAGAAAACTCTTGAAGAGTTTACAAACGAACGTTGGCGTGTATTGACGGTAAATAATTCTGCCGATAAGTTTACTGTCGTTGGGTACCGCATGACCCGAAACGAACGGCATCCAAACGATGATCTAGAATAATCTTTTGTACTTCCTCCTTCCTCTGTGATAAACTATTGAGATGTGGAAATTAATTTCAATTTGTTTATTATTCTCTGCCTGCGCAGATCAAGGCAATCTCGGAAAGGTCCCGCCGACGTCTTGCTTTTCTGGAGATCCAAAGAATAGAGACGTAGGCGAATGTCGGTCAGGCAAACCAACTCTAGATGAAAATTATAATATAACTGAATGCGTGGGGGAAATTCTTCCTGCGGAAGAAACTTGCGACGGAAAAGATCAAAATTGTTCAGGATTTCCAGATGATTATATCTATCCACTCCATCCATATGATTTTTGGGCAGGAAGATATGGTCTTGAAGAATACCCTTGTCTTGTGCTTGGAGAATGTAGAAATAGTGTTGCTGGTTGTATTGGCGGAAATTGGATTTGTTCATATCCTCCAACTGTTGAGTTACCAACAGAAACTCGATGTGATGGTTTAGACAACTCGTGCAACGGTAGAACAGACGAAAATCTATTCCAAGGACAGTATTGTTATTCTGGCCCAATAGGAACAGAAATTAATCCTCCGTGCCATCCTGGAGTTCTAAAGTGTGAAAAAAGAAATGTCGTTTGTGAAAATGAAATCCTTCCTTCGCTAGAAGTTTGTGGAGATTTTTCCGACAACGACTGCGACGGAATAATTGATAATACTGCGACTTCTCTCAATTCCGATTTTGATATTGTTTTTATTGTAGACACGTCGGGTTCAATGCAAGAAGAAATTAATGCTGTCGCGGGCGCGCTGAGCGCATATGCTACACAGTTTGACGGCAACGAAAATTATAAATTCGCTTTTGTGATAATGTCATACACGAACCAACAAATAATTTATTTAGATAAAGATCTCACTGATTTTGCTATTCTTCGCGCTCGGGTACAAATTCTTAGAAGTAATGGAATTGGTTTTGAGGCATCTCTTGATTCAATGTATATGATATGTGATAATAATAATCCCCTTATTTTATCTTGGCGGCCGGGAGCCAAAAGATTGAGTTTCATTTTTACCGATGAGCCACCCCAGACCTATTCAATGCCACCGACAGACGTTCAAATGATCGCCGATTCTTGTATTGATTCAGAAACAAATCTTTTTATTTGGTCTATGACTCCACTACAATTTCGCCCAATAGCAGAAAGTACAGGAGGACTACATTTTGACTTGACTAATGATTGGGAAACGATGTTTGACGATATGAATAATATTATTTTTTCTTTTTGTGCTGAGTAGAAGGATAAAAAATGAATATAATTGGAGATATCGCGGCGCGCTATGATGAATTAATTCTTCTTCTTGATAAAATGCCTCCAGGGCAGCCAGTAAGTGTTGGCGATATGGTTGATCGTGGTAACAAAAGTAAAGAAGTTATTAATTTTTTTATGAATAATGGTCTGGCTGTGCTCGGTAATCACGAGCACATGCTTCTGGATTATTACAACGAAGAACGCTACTATGAAAGTGGTACGTGGAAATATAACGGCGGACAAAAAACCATTAATTCGTTTAACGGAGTAGTTCCAGACAGTGTAATCAATTGGATAAAAAATCTACCTAAATATTTGATTTTTGACGATTATCTCATCTCACATTCTTTTGTTCATCCTAGTTTATCGGTAGAACTGGCGTGTGATTTTGGTAGTACTGCTTATTCGTATCAAGGAGATAATTCCATCATATGGAGCAGAGAGGAACCAATAAAAAGACCAGAGTATAAATTACAAATTGCTGGACATAACTCTCAATTTGGATTGCGATGGTTTGAAGATTTTGCTGTCTGTATAGATACCTCAAGACAAAAAGTTCTAACAGGAATTCATTTACCGAGTATGAAAATATATCAACAACCCTATTTGGAGAACAAATGAAACTTGATAAAGTTATTCTTGATAAAATTATGAATTTAGCCGACGGCGGCTCTTATGATTTTGACTGGTTTGCTCTTAAACAATATTTGGAAAACCTTGATCTCGTCATCAAACTCGGGGATAGTTCTCAATCAACCTTGGTAGAAAATGTTATTACCGACTATCTCTGTAAAGATTGTGGAAAAAAAATATGTGGAAATTATGTAACTGCTCATTTTGATTGTACGGATATTCACCCCAATGATCGTAAACTTCAGCAAAAATAATATCAATGAGATCAATAATCGTTATTCTCTTTCTTATTGGATGTTCATCGAACCAAGGTTTATTCGAAAGACAGATAGATGAACAAAAGCAACAAATTGAAAGTCTTCAAAATGCTTTGAAACAAGATAAACACAGGATTATTAATCTTCAGACACAGAAGAATAATTACAGAAAAATGTATATTAGGTTAGTTCAGTCCAAAAGACAAGAAGAAGAAAGTATTTCAACAGTAAAACAAACTATCACAAAAACAATATGTGTGGGGGAAGAAGGACTCTTAGAAGAGACTTGTATCAATTTCCTCGTGGAACAACAATAATGGCTTTTACGTTTGTGGTGATCGAGAAAGACAATGAAAGAATTATATGCCCTCTTAACGAACAAACCAAGGAACCATATACCAATCATTCGTTTGACGTTCAATCTTTTATTAATCAATTCAAAGATGGAGTGATTTTAGAAGTTTCAGAGCCGGGCGTAATACTAAAAGATGAACTCGCCCGAGCGAAAAAATTACTGTCCGCAGTAAAGAGCAAACTCCGATCGCCTGGTAGATATGACGCGATTGCAGATGAAATAGAAAGGTTTCTAACCGATGATACATTATGATTTCTCTGCTGGATATTTTCTTGATTTTAATAAAAAAATAAATGATTTTCTTTTTGAGAATTATGATTATCTTTCGGAACGTGTACCATTTGATGATGATAAGGTATTTGTAGCAGGCGGATTTCTTCCTCGCCGGTGGATTGGATCACCGTTGAGAGATATTGATCTGTACGTGAACAAAGACGATGATAACTACCTTCAGAACGTTATCGAAGACTATCGTTGCCTTGATTGGACGGTCAGAGAAACACTTGAAAAATCATATGATCCAGACGGAGAAAAAAGACAGAAACATTGGATCGTTTCAAAAGATGGTGAGCCAAATATTGATCTGATTGCCTTTCATCAACCAAAATCAATTGATCATATTGATTGTTTTGATCTCAACATTGTTCAGTATGCGTTCACAGAAAATTATTTTCATTGTCCGCACAGTGATCTATTCGATCATCTACAGAACAAAGAAATGTATTTCACCGGAAATATTTGTATGAAAACATTTGAAAGAATTGTTAAATATACAAAAATGGGATATTCGATGGATGAAAACTTGCTTGCTAATGTTCGAAATTCTTTTGTTGCGAAGATTAAAGAAATTGAACAGAAGAAGAGAGAAGAAGCAGCAAAAACTATTGACGAAGAGGTTCCGTTTTAACCTTTGACGATTTTGGGGGTTTTGACTTTGCTAGCCTCTTCGAGAAGTAAATTACGAGACACAATATTTACGTTTTGAACGCGCCGACAGCAAATTACAAATCGATCTCCTACGACACAAGTAGATACAACTTCCTCATCTGGAGGGAGATCGTCTGAAAACTTTTTGAGATTTTCGTTAAAAAGATTATCAATAACCACATTATATATTTTATTCATTTATTTACCCTCTTTTTCTAATTCCTCAAGGATCTGCTGGGTTTCGTTAAAATTGCTTAACTGTTCGATCTTGTGATACAGCGCGGCAACTTCTAATTGATCAAATTGACCCGTATACCTTCTTTTTTTATCGTTCTTCTTTTTACAGACGGTCTTTACTTGTTTTAAAACATATTCATCTCTATTGATATAGAGAAGTATAAGCAATTCTCCGACCTTTTGAAAGTTTGTTCCATCTAAAACAAGACAAGATTTCAACTTTTCAATGTCTTGTTCAAACAATCGGAATGGAATTAGTTTTTTATTCATCGTCCGAAGCAATCAGGACAGTCCTCGTCCCAACAACATTCATCACCTTCTTTTCTGTTCGCTTTCGAACAATCGTCGTGTATATTACAAGATTTCGGCGGGGATGACCACCAAATTTCTTCCAATATTTGTTCAAACGCTCCCCAATTTCCAATTCTATATGTACAAGTTGCTTCTCGATTATATGGATGATCAAAACACACAGTAGTACCTCCTTCTTCGAACCACTGTTTCAAATGCCTGGGGTGGTCATCAAGAATGATCCGATCGCGCCCAGAAAGAAGATATTTGTGGTGGGCAGAAATAAATCGTTCCATATCAAATTGTGGTAGATACTTCCTTAACCATTCTCTTTTATCCCATCCTGCATAGGGGCTGGAACGAGGAACTTGTGTTAATATATAGATATCAAATCTTTCGTCTTTAAGTAAGCGGGGGAGAACCTTTAGCATATCAAGATATGGCTCTGGTTTTTGAAAGAACTTTTTAGAAAGTAATATTTTGTTCAGAACCTTTGGTTGTTTGACTTGTTTAAAAAGATCCCATTCTTTGATATCTTCTACTTGGATATTTTCTCCGGTCTGATGGTTATATTCTGATAACCACGGCAATAAAATATTACATATAACGCCATCCATATCCAAGAATGTTTTAAGTTTTCTTACCGCCATTTTCCAATCCACCTGTAATCAGACCACCAACCCGTCAACGGAACAACGAACCCAGTGATCCCAATATTTAATCCATTGCTGTCGATATTCCACCAAACACGAAGAAACAACCACTGAAAAAATAAAATATTAGACCATCCCAAAACACTTTTCCCAAATAGTTTTTTTGGAGGAAGACAAAAATTCCCACAAGACAATGTTACTAACTGTTTTGAAAATGCTACTTCTGGTTTCATTAGATCACCGGTACTCCAAAAGATTTCAAAAGTTTTTCGCAGCAATCATCACACAAATCATATTCTCGTGATTCGCAGTTCGATAAGAAAAAATCAAATCTTGATCCATATCCAGCGCCAATTTGAAGATCTACACCCTCTTTATTTCCGTATTCTCCTACTATTTTAATTTCTTTTTTACATTGATCACAAGAAATAGATTTAATAGATTTTTGTTTTATTGTTATTTCTTTGCTTTCGTATGTTTTCATAATTCACCAAGTTTCTTGAGAAGATTAGTTGCTATTTTAGATTTTTCAATTTGTTCATCCGTTTGATGTGAAATTGGTTTAATAAAATTATACATTTTTTCTTTGTCTGCTATTTGCTTGAGAACAGAAACCATTTCATTTCGTTCTTCTATTAATTGATAACAATAAACTGAAGCGTCAAGGATCTCCTCAAAAAGATCTCTTGCTGAATTCCTCCCGTTAAACGACTGGAGGGATACTTTATATTTCTTTCGCCCCGTCTTGTCTCTTTGTTTCATCTCTTCAACAACCGTCTCCCAAATAGGTTTGGTATCATTCTTCTTCGGCATTGGTTGCTCGTAATTTACCCCCGCTCCGAAAGAACTCATTTCTTGTTTTTCCTTCAATTGTTCACATCCGTATTCTATACAAAATTCATTATGCTTATGATTACTCATCAACAGTTCTCTTTCCCGTTTCAACATCAATTCTTTCTTGTTGTTCTTCGCGTGAAGGCAAACGAATATTCATTTCTTTCGCTCGTTGCCTTGCCGATTTTATCATATTCTTTCGCATCTTTTCAACAATTAATTTTTGTTTGAGACCGGGCAAAGAACTAATGATTGTCTTTCCGCCAACGTGATCATATTCGTGCTGGAGAACCACAGATTTCATTCCATCAAATTCATCTTCGTGATCTCCGTCTTCAACATCTTTCCAACGAATCTTGATTGTTTTCCATCGTTCTTTATTTACTCTAACTCCCGGAAAACTCAAACAACCCTCTGGAATTACGACAGTTTCATTTGAATGACTAATAATTTCTGGATTAATGAATACTCCCGTGTATGAATGATCTTTTTCTGTTCTACTATCAAAATCAATTACAAACATAGAAAGCGTTGTTAGATCCGAGAATTGGTTCGCCGCGAGACCAATACCCTTTTCTTTTCTACACATTTCATACATGTCGTTAGTGAGACGCTTTACATCATCTCTAGTGAAATCAACTTTTTGAGTTGGTTCTATAAGCACACTATTTGGATATCGGACAACCACAATTACTCTCCTTTAGTTTATCTTCCATAAAAGTAAGTTTTGAAAGAATGAGAAACCCCAACATCCATATTGGGTCGCTACCATAAAAAAAGTTATGAACTCCAGAGGCAATAGACATTATAAGATAAAGATATCCTATCATTGTTTACCCTTTCCGTGTACAATGATACTTCCAGGGCTTGTAAAGATTTTCTCCCGACATCTCTTGCGCTGATACATCTTCAAGTAGAACATACGAAGATCTCCACATTTCATCTAACCATTTTTCAGAATATTCTTTTAAATAGGTAAGTACTTTTGGATCCCGGGGATCCATCCCCTGAACTCTTTCAGTAAGCGTATTATTGAATGACTTCATTGCGGTTGGATCAATTACAATCTTTTGTGCCGGGTTAAAGGGTTCGAAAGCAATGCTCAAATTTCCTTCCGCATCTGTCCAAAGACGAACTTCAACCTGTGAAGACGGAGGAATGTCTTTCAAGTCTTTCATTTAACTTTCTCCAAAAAATCACATTGAGAATAATCATATTGTGGGAATTTCAAAAGTATCCCAGGCAATTCAGCGTTAAGGTATCCTATAAACTTCGCGGCGCCAGTAGAAACTCTACAATTACAAGTTTCAGAACCGGGCGTAATATCCAGCAGTACACCAACTACCTCTTCTATTCGATTGTACGTTTTACCCCGAACAACATCTCCTACGTGAGCTTCTGTTCCATCTTTATAGTGCATTGTATTATTTCTTCCTTTTTGCGTCCCACTTGCTGACGCCTAATTTCTTTTTTCTGTTTTCCATCATCGCAGAATATGCCTTCTCTTTCTCAAATCTATCTTTCTTCTCTGCCGACTCCGGACTTTCCATGTCGGGGTCATCTTCCCAACCTTCTAATTTTTGCACGTCTTCGCCATTCAATTGTTTAGACCCAGGTGCCTTTTTGGTAGAAGTCATTTTTTGAAACGTGCTGTCCGCCCCCTGGGTCTTCGTGTTCCCTTTATTGAGAGGCATTAGATATTTCCTCGTACCACATCAGTTTCCGATGATTTGACCCGAGCACTATTCAACACATTTATTAATTCAACACTTTTGCTCAACGCCGCAACACCATTAGTTCGAAGTAGCATATCTACTAAATCAATAAAACTATTTTTTTGTTGTTCTGTTAATTCAAGTATTAGCATTATTTTTTCTCCTTTAATTGTTCTTGAAGTTCTTCGTTTACGTTAACACATCTTTGAAAAGCCCACTCACATCTTTCTAGTTGTCGTTCTACATCAAACCCTGCCTGTTCGCAACCTTGAAGTGCTATTTCGGAAATACATTTGGATTGTGATGGTTCTTTCGGTTTATTTCTTTTATATATATCATATCCACAATATCCAGGAATAAAAAAAATAAGTATTATTGGACAAACAACGTTAAACAGATATTTCATTTGTTTACCTGGCGGGGGTATAGGTGAAAATATTCTTTCCATAAAGCATCGATAACGGCATCAATACTTTCCATTCCAAATCTTTTTTCTGAACGAACCTAACCATTCCTCGGCAGTCCTTCCTGATATCCCGCTGAAGACACCCTGACCCATTTAGCGTTCTTTCTCAATTCTTCAAGTGTTCGTGCCCCGGCATAGGACATTCCAACTTTAACCCCGCCCACAAGATTTTCAATTACTTTTGATACTGGACCTTTACAGGGAACTTCAAGAGAAACTCCTTCCGGAACAAATGAAGCATCTTCTTCTGAAAACCAACCATTGAACTTTCGCCCTGCCTCACTAGCCATCCCATTGTAATGTTTAATCTTATTTTCTTTATATTGCCCATTTCCTAAATATGTAGGTTTATTTATCACGCTTCCTGGCGTTTCATCTGTTCCAGCAAGTACACCGCCGCAAACAACCCCGTCTGCTCCAATCGCTAAACTTTTAATAATATCGCCCGAATTGCGGATCCCACCGTCCGCGAGAATAGCAACATTTGGAAATTGTTCCTTGACACGAACACAATCTTCTAGCGCAGTCATTTGAGGAACGCCAAATCCCGTGACTACCCGAGTTTTACATATCCCACCTGACCCAATACCAACACGAATAACATTTACTCCGGACGAAGCAAGATACCAAGCACCAAGATTATCGCAAACATTTCCTGCCATCAAGGTCAGATCTGGAAATGTTTTCCGGAGCGTTTCTACAGCGTTCAAGAGAGTTGCCGAATGTCCGTTCGCAACATCAACGCAAATCTTGCGTACTCCCGCGCTATAGAGCGACTGTGTGCGTTCTAGATAGTCTCCTGTCGCTCCAACCGCAAAAAATACCTTTTCTTTACATCCAAATGTTATGACCTTTATCGCCATTTTATTTTGATCATCAATACTCATATATCGATGAACTATTGCCCCGGCATTGAGATTGGACATAATAACCGCCATATTGACCTCAGTAATGGTATTCATACATGAGGCGAATATTGGAACTTTATACTTCTGCCCGCCAATAACGGTAGTAGTATCTGGTTCTTTCCGAGATTTCACTGTTGAGTGCGCGGGGACAAGAGATACGTCATCAAAAGTAAGAGCAAGAGGCGCGTCAGATAATTTCATTTGTTTCTCGATTTTCGTAATCTTTTCCCATAACATAGTATGTATATTTTAATTCAAACTCTTTTCGACATTCACTTGAACAATTTATACTTTTGGTAAAAGCAGAACCAACAGGTTCGCCAACAAATAAGATACCGCAATTATTACAATATATTTTTTGTTTTTTAAAGATCATTTTATTTTCCAGATTTATGCGCTCCAAGCATTGGTGAACCCGGTTGTGCTGCTACGTTTTCCAGTTGCTCCAAGGCTTTAGCGATACGTTTGAACTCCTTGGCATCCGGATTATCTTTCTCCATTTGATCTACTTCTTCATCGGTCATTTGAAACATTCCGTTGTCCGTCATCTTTTCTTTCAAATATTCAATGAAACATTCTTTATCACAGAAACAATTATTTTCCCAATCGACTTGACCTTGTGGAGATGTATATTTTTTGTTTCCCCCGCCCCAATTATTTGAAAACTGATCATTGAAAGAATGTTCCGAAAGAGGATATGACTTGAGAACTATTTGAAAACATTTAGCGTTTCTATTGATTTCAGATTGACTTGAACACTGCTTACATATTGCTAGGTGTTGGATCATCGAATTGTTTTATCACATACTCCCTGTTCAATAAAATCAAAGCACCACTATATCACAATTTCGCGGGATAGAGTAGCCGAAAGAATTATATTCGGCGTCCATAACTATTACATTCCCCTCCATCCAATCTTCTGTTTTCTTTTGGTCCCAACAACGGAACTCGTAGTTTTTTTCTGATCTACCGGAACATTTAACGTGAAGGAATGGTTTCCCGTTTTTGGTTTTCTTTTCAATAACCTCTTCCAAGATCGTCCACACATTCTTTTTATATTTATTATCCTCGGTCTCATCTATTGCTTGTATCTCGAACTCTCGGAATATCTTCTCAAACTTTTTCAGGAACTGAACTTTATCATAAAACCCTAATATTATTTTCTGAAATCCCATCAATTCTTTGGTTGTCCAATCAGATACCTCTGTTTGTTTTGCTGCTTCGTCGAGAGTAATCTTTTTCTTTCGGAGTTTATCTCCGAACTGTTCAAGAGTATCAAAGAAGTGCTTCCCGGTTTTAAATATTCGCCCTGACCCAATACATTGAAGATTTTCGAATGCTCCTGTCTTGATCAGGATTTCGATACATTTTTTATTCAATTTATTCCATCGCCATTCGCCTTCGGAAGTAAAAAAGAAATCTTGAACATCTCGAAAACCATTGTTTTGGGAACGGCGGTCAACTAATTCTCTCGCTGCTACATCTCCAATACCTTTCAGTGAAGTCAGAGAGGGAAAACAAATATCATCTCCGATTACCCACTCCAACGATGATTGATTAATGTCTGGTTTTGCGATCTCATATTTCAACTGTCGAACGTTATTGATTGTTTCTTGTAAATCCGGATCGCTCTCCAGACAGGCTTTCACCCATTCTTTTTCGTGATAGGTGAGGAGGAAAGCGCAGATATATGAATTAAAAGCATAAGATTTAGAATGCCCCTCCGCGAAGCCATAGGAAATAAACCCAAGTATTTCTTTGTTCCATAATTTTTCTGCTCGTTTTCTATCCAATCCCTTTTCTATGCAACCATTAATAAACTTATCTCCGGTCGCAATTCGTTCTTTCTTTAATTCTTCAGAGAGACTTGTAGCAGGTTTTACAAGCATCTTACGAAGATTGTCTGCTTCCTCCAGCGTAAATCCAGCAAGTTTGTGGGCAAGCATCATAAATTGTTCTTGGAATACAAGAACACCTCTGGATTTACCAAGTATTTCTTGAATGATTGGATGTTCTTTTTCAAAATCTTTTTGTTTAAACTTTAGATATTTTTTATCACCGTGATCTTTTAATGCACCGGGCCGCCATAACGCAGTTATTGTTGATATATCATCCACACTGGTTGGTTTTGCTTTTTTACAAAACTTTTGTACTCCCTTCTCGGCAAATTGGAAGATACCAAGAAATCTTCCTTTGTGGTATACGTTTTCAAATATTTTCTGATCTTTTGGATTAATGATGTCTGGATGTAAATATTGATTATAGAAATCCCAGATATCGTTCGTTGAGGGATTAATATTTCCCTTATTTTTGAGCACCTCAACAACACATTTTTGTATTACTTTCAGTGTCGCTAATCCGAGAATATCAAACTTAACTAATCCAAAATACTTGAGATGTTGCGCGGTAATACCTTCGGTAATCGGAGATTGATAGACCCCTCTAATTTTGATAATTGGAAGACATTCGTCTGCGTTTGGAACAATTAATACCCCACCGGCATGTCGACCAATAGATTTGATTTCTTGATACAGATTTTCAATATGTTTACCTACATCCGGATATTTTTCAAGAAACTTTGTAAATGTGGGAGAATGTTGTTTCGCCTTCTCAAAAGTAAATTGATAAAGTTTCTGATCATTACCAATTTCTTCCATAATGGCGGGTTTGGCTTCATCTTCAATAATTTTCGTAATTGAGTTAACTTCTTGAAAATCTATTCCATAAAGACGAGAAATATCTTTAATTAGAGATTTCAATTGAAGACGGTTGTAGTTTGAGATAGCGAGAACGTTTTCTTCTCCGAAGTGTTCTTGGATAATTTCTAGCGCCTGGTCCTTTTCGGCGAGGTCACTATCTACGTCGGGCAGTTCCTTACGAGAGGGGGAGAGAAACCTTTCAAAAAGTAATCCATTCTTTACTGGGTCTACGAAAGAAATATCAAGAAGATAATTAACAATGCTTCCTGCTCCAGACCCGCGTGCGCAGCCTGAAAGCATATATTTTCGAAGAGCATTCAATATCTCGCGAACCGTCAAGAAGTATTCTTCAAATCCCAATTTCTTAATTATCTTTAATTCATATGCTGTTCGATCGATATATTCTTGTGAAGTTAGACCTTTCTTCTTTAATCCCTCAAGACAATATGATTTCAATTGATCAAACGCTGTTTTGATCTTATCCGATACTTGAAATGTTTTTGGAAGTTTGATAGTATCGTCCGGATGAACGTCTTCGATGAAATTGTGAGCAATATCAAATGTTCTTTCTATTGCTTCGGTGATTAGTTTATCGTCTGAAAACTCTTTTCCGAATGTTTGTTTGTATGTTTCAAATATCTGATCCCCGTTCTTCAGATAGAGTTCACATTCCAATTCGTCGATTGTCTTATCGAGTATAGACATATCGGTAGTTTTTTTCTGCATCTGATGTCCGAGCAGACGATAGATTTCTCTGTCTCGCCACATATCGGGAGACGGGTAGTGACTATCAGCGGTGACTATTAGGTTGTATCCCGTTGTTTTGGCGTATTCAATGAGATGACGATTAACTAACTGTTGAGCGGGTAATTTGTTAAATTGAAGTTCCAGAAAGAAACGGTCTTTTCCGAATAACTCCATAAGGGGTAGTAATTCTTTGTTATATAGCGAAAAAGGATTTTCTGGTTCTTGTTGCGATGCCCAAGAAGGAATGCCGGCAATACAATTGTGAACAAGAATATCGTTCGCAAAAAAATTATGAGTATTTTCTACTTCAATATCATAAACATCAGAAACTTCTGATATCTCTTCAACTGTTTCAATCTCACAAAAGTCCCATAATTTTTTCATTTATATCACCACAAAGATCAAGTTCCCAAATTACAGAGTAATTATACTTTTTCTTTTCCGCTATTGTTTTTCTATGAGCATCAACATCCCAGACTAACTCTACCGGTATTTTTTCTCTTCCCGGAAATTTAACAGTATCGGTATTTTTGTATATTCTCGGATCACAATGCCAATAAGTTCCATTACAATCTATTAAAAGATTTTTAGACGGAATATAGAAATCATAAACATAAAATCTTTTCCTGAAAGCCTGTTCGTCCTTTTTTAGTCTTACCCTATATTGATGTGTATATTCAATATTATTTTTTTCTAAAACTTGTTTTATTTTTTCTTCTGTTTTTGGTTTTTGTATTACCTTAAGTGCCGCAAGAGCGCCCATACAATTTAATTTTAATATTTCTTTTCTGCCTTGTTTTTCTGTAAATTCTCGTTTTAGGTAAAAGTCAATACAAAACGGAGAGCGTTCTCTTTTATATTTTTCTAAAGCGATCTTGGCATCGTGTTCGTTTCCTACGACATCAATCCAATGTTGTAATCCATATTCTGGGTGATAAAGTGGCTGTTTTTTTCTTATTTCTACTAACTTTTTTTGTCCCTTTTGTGCTAATTGTTTTTGAATAGCTTTAAGCTGTTCAATGGAGGTTTCCTTCGGATATCGATACTGAAGCTTGTACCAATTTTGTTGTTTGTTATATTTTTCTAAATTAAAAGTAAATCCCGCCGAGCGCATAAATTTTATAAAACCAGATTTACTATAATTTTTGTATTCAAAGAATTGCGGGTAGTCTCTTTTTAGTAAATCATAAATCATTAAGTATGAATGATTTTTGTTTGTCAATAAATCATTTATTTTATCACCAGATAAATAAAAATTTAATTTCTCTAATACATTTTTGTTTTTCATTATTTAAATTACTGATTTATTTTTTTATTTGATAATAATAAAGACTTCCATTTGCTGGAATAAATTCTACTTTATCTTTTTTTCCAGTATATCCACTTATAACTTTTTTCAATCTCGGAAAACTAACGTTATTGCAAATATTGTTTTCATTGTTTGTGATTAATATAAAACTTCTATTACTGTCTTTAACGTCTCTGTTGTATTCCAAAATTGCTTGGCCTAAAGTCGCGCTGCCGGCAAAAAAATCCATAATTAACGAATTAGACTGTGAGGCAATTTGTACAATTCTTTTCATTAGTGAAACTGGCTTGGGGTACAAAAAAACATTTCTATCGCCAAACATATTTTCCAGCAAATCTCCACCATCAGCACTATACCCTACTTCTTCTCCCGTCCACAAGTTTTTTATAGCAATTCCCTTTGTATCTTTTAAAAAGACCTTCTTAACCGGACAAGCATTACCGTCTTTTCCCCAATAAATTAAATTATTTTTCTCTAAATTATTATGCCAACTCTCTTCGCTGTAATTCCAAGGCATAATCCACTCTTTTCCAGTAGGAGAAGTAACCTTGTACGAACGTTTATTCTTTTTTTTATATAGCTGCACACCGAGCCGCCACGCTCCACGAGGATCGTCATCTACGTTTTTATACACAGATTTTACATATTCTTCTCTCAATGGATCGTAATTTATTTTTATATTTTTAATATTTTTTGCATACACAAGAATATATTCGGTTTGGGTACTAATACCTAATTTGTCATTAGAAACGGTATATTTAGATTGCCAAATAATTGACGAAACTTTATTTTCTTCTTTGAATATTTTATCACATAAAATTTTTAGATACGCTTCTTCTTCTTCTCCTATGCTTATGAAGACTATTCCACAGGGCGACAAAAATTTGTAGGCTAATTCAAGACGAAGTTCCATAAAATTAATCCACTGTTCGTGGTTGATGTAATTGTCATTATATTTACCCATTTTTTTTCCAGTATTATATGGAGGATCAATATAAATCAAATCAATCAAGTTTTTATATTCATCTTTTAGTTTTTCCATTACCTCAAGATTGTCGCCCTGAAACAAAAAATGCTCTTTCTTATTTCCAATTTTTTCTATTAATTCAAAATCTTTCATTGTTTAGTATTTTTAAATAAAGTCAAAACCTCCTCTTTAATATTTTCATAAAACGAATCTTGTTCTTGTTTGGGGAAAAGAATATCGAGCCAATTAGGACCTTCTTTTGTATAGTTTCTTGGATGTTTGGTAAATGATATTAAATGACTTTTTTGTAGAATGGTTGTGCTGTAGTTACGATCAAACAAGGACCACATATTTTTCCATTCAGAATAATTGACTGAGTCTTGCCCCACAAACGTTATAAATTCAGCACTTGGATAACGTTTATGTAGATTTGCGTTAATAAAATTGATATTACCGGTCATAGTTTTGTCTTTATAGCAACCAACTTGAATAAAATATAGAGGTACCAGAGGAACATGCGGTAAAGTAAAACTTTCTTCTTCTACTATTACAAAATCTATTTCCGTATCAAAACAGCTTTCTATTGTTTTGTGTCTTAATATTTTCCAATTTTTACCCAACATTTTAATACACGTTTCCATGATCGAAAATGTATTATCTTCCCAAAGTTTCTGACTTTTGATTCTGTTTTTCCCTCCCTCCGAAGAAAAATTATTTTGATTTAACATATATTTTATTTTTCCTTTCTTTTTAATCGGAACACCACCAATACAATCTTTATATATTAAATAGGTGGTATTCCCAAAATCTTGTCTGTTTTTTTAATGTTTCGTACTTCGAGCCACCCTCGATCCGTACAAACTTTATGATCTGGTGTTAATTTTAATTCTTTACCGTTTTTAAGTTTTATTTTAATTAATTTAGCTTGTTTTCTCGTTTGTTCTCCCCAAATCGCTCTTTCAAATACTATACGATTTTCTGTTTCCGAAAAACACATTACATATATTTCTTCTTTTTGCTTAATTCTTTCAACTAATTGTTTAATTGTTATTTCGCCAATAGAAGTTCTAATTATAGCGTCGGGATGAACGCAAGCAGTACTCGCAATCAATCCTTCATGATGTTGTTTGAGCATCTCAAAATCAATACGCGGCTTCCTGTAGAACCCGGACTTATACGATTTAGAAACGAGACGAAAAAGGTTCTTCAACCCCACTTGATTTTGAGCAACCAGAACAAGATGGTTTCTTCTATTGATTGGATCAAAATATTTTGATTTACTTTCTGCTTCATTTTCAATTACGAGATCATCGGATACTTCTTCTTTTTGTTCTTTCTTTTCTTCTTCTCTTTGACGTTTGAGCGTTGCCCAATCTTTAAGTGACGGGAGATAATAACTCTCTGTTCCGTAGAATATTCGGATTTTATCTTTGAGTTTCTTTTGTGCTGCCGCTATTGCTCCGGCTCCCGAACATGAGCCATGGTCGGTTTGGGCAAAAGCCATACCTTCTTCTCCGGCATTTTTTATTACCCAATTAGCAATATCTTCTGTGGAACCTATTCCATCGTAGAGCGAAAAACCTGAATGATTATGAAGACTTACAAACTTTAAACTCATTTATTTTGAACAACTTTTACAAATGGTTCCGCGACTATTTGCCGTCTGAACGTTTTGCTCGCAAATAGCACATTTAGAAATAGAATTAGAAAAATCTTCTCCAGCAACGCTTTCAAAACACTCAAGGTGATATGTTTGAGTGAATGTATTAAATAAGTATTTTCTTATCCGAATTCTATCTTCTTTACCCGATACTGGATTTTTACAGACTTTACAAATAATATTATTGTTCTGCGCCATGCGTTCCGTCCAACCATCCAGCGATCACGTCCCCATGACACAAAATATCTGGGGTGGTTTTGCAAAAACAAATCAATGTCTTTCCTTTCAATCCCAACGCTCGATTTCGATATTCCTCATCTCCATCCAATCTCATCATAAACCATTGGGTAAATCTTTCCAAACATTCTTTTCTATCTGTTTCGTCGTACATTCTGAACGGGTTACCAAAATAACCGTCCACATCTTTACCCGCGCGCCCAATATATTGAAACTCCGGATTTGTTTTCCAATCTTTCGGAGCATCTTTGATATGAATTACTTTAGTCATTCTCTGCTTCTTTTACCAACTCCATCGTATATTCATCACCAGCAATTTCTTCCCAGCACTCTTCGTGAAAACGAAGAGTATACGAAGATCTTGACATACATATGACATACATTTGTTCCTTGTATCCCACCTTTTTACAATTCCAACAAAGCCATTCTTCCGGCGATGGATGTTCTTTGGCGTCCTTATTCATGAAATTGGTAAGTTGTTGCCGACTAATCATTCCTCTTCCATCACTTTCATAATACTTTCAAAAAGATAATCATCGTTCTTTGGTAATACCAACCAACCGGCAGCAAAGTAATCTTCAGAATATTTCTCCCATGCGACAATAGCGTCTTCTTCGGATAGTTCATATCCTTTGTCTTTACATACAGACACTATTCTTTGAATGTCTTTTTGGTATTCTTTATGTTGTTCTATTGGGTATGGTTTTCTAAATTTTAATTTTTTCATTTACGACACCTTGAACAAATATTTTTACAATTATTTGAACATCGTTGTTCAACACGCCGTGCTTCGTATTCAGTAACGGCATAAAAAGTGAATGCCGACAATAGAAATAATCCGCAATAGAATAAAATTGATTTAATATTCATTTTTAAACTTTTTCTTTGTTTTGTTCAATATCTCATCTGCTCCGCCCAAACCCAGATCACCAGCAACACATAGTTCATTGCGCAGATAAGTACAAATAGTATCAATTGCTCCGTCCCAAGTTTCATATGACGATGGAGAAAATGAATAATCGCAAGAAAGAGTAAACCATTGTTCCCATTTTTCATAAGGTGTTTTTGGTTGTTGTTCTTGTGTTACTTCTTCATCGGGATAACTGACGCCGTTTTCATCTTCTTCTTCGCTTTCTGTAGTCCAAGGCAAATTATTGAGTTCTTCATTAATTTCTTTGAGATTATCTTTGGATGGATAATCTTTAATCTTAAATGGTGGACGTTGTTTTAAACAATTTTTACAAGTAACATCCTCCCACGCTATCGCTCTTTTTAGGCTTCGAGAAGAATACAAGCCACACGGAGTCCAACCATCGGCATCTTTATGTATTTTTAACATTGTTTGTTTATTCCTTTTATTATTCATTTGTTGAACACCAATTAGCGCAAGTAGTTTTACATTTTTTCGCCCCGCAATCACATCGGGGAGGACCAAATTGAATATCAGTCTTGATGTATTCGAGGGGTTTAGTCACCACACAAATATATTTAGGATATTCTTCTCCCGTATTTGGATTATGAGTACAGGGAATTTCTTTGTATCCGCTATTTCCGTTGGATTCCATATAATAATGAAATTGTCCGGAACCCAAGGGTAGATTTTGTCGACATCCGAAACATTTTTTCATATTTCGACCCGCTTCACCATTTTCTTTTTCTTTTTGTATTCTAGAATAATCCATAGACATCATCGGATTTCCACAAGTACATTTATATCCTTCTTGTCCGAGCCAAACACAATTCAAACATTGAGCAATACAATCTCCTGTAAGTTCAAAATTTGTTTGTTTTTGAAGTGCGGCAATATTCTCTTTATTACAAAGATCATAATTGTCTGGGAAAAGATCAGTTCCCGGTCCCATCATTATTTGATGATCGATTTCTTGTTTCATTTTATCAATTGCTTCATTGTAGAGATCGTAGGAAGGAACAGGAACATCCTCAATTATAGAAGGATCAACAACTCCGTGCTCGGCACAGACCATGTACTGTTTACAGCTTTCACATTCTTCTTTTTCTGCCGTTAGATCTACGACTTCTTCAATTCTACAAATATAGATTTGACTTGTATATTTATTCCGGAACACGTATTTATTTCCAGAAACAATATAATTTAATTTACGATCATTGGCCAATCTATCAATCATTCCATCAACTTCTGAATTAAGTACTTCTTTTCCGTCAAACATTTCCCGTTTCATTATCTACTCCTTTTAAAACTGTTATATCCAATCTTGGTTTCTTCTCCGAGATACTTTTCAAACATTAATTTCTTATCCATCAGAGAATGAACAAGAAACATTCTTGTTTCCAGTAGTCTAATAATTCTTTTTTTTGTTTCTTCGATTGCTTTCTTTTTAAGAAATTTATTTTTCACGGTAATCTTTAATTCATCAATTCTACCATCAAGATTTCTTATACTTGAGATTAATTGAAGAATAATTTCTGATGCCGTTAAATCACTCATTAATTATATTGTTTATTTTGTATTTCTTTGTTTGGATTATTTAATGTTTCAAAGATTGCTTTTGTCTTCAGTTCTTGAATACTGTCAAATAATTTTTGGATGTATCTGGTTCTTTTTGTTTGAGGTATTTCAAGTAATACTTTATCTAATTTTGAATTAAATGGTACTTTTTCATATTTTGGTAGTTTGTACCAATCAAAACCTATATCAGAAACATATTTATTTTCTTCTTGCCGGGCCCCCAAAAACATTTCCAGAAGATTAGGATATTGACAAACAACTACTTCGTAGCACGGAAGTAATTCCGCACCTAGTTCTCGAACGCTTTGGATTACATATTTCATGTATCCTCCGGTTTACGATTAATACTTTTCTCTGTACTAAATCCTTCTGGATATCTTTTGTTTAGTTTATCGATATTTGTTTTTGCTACATCCTCAAGATCTAAATTATGTTTAGAACACAGATCAGCAATATACCACTGTATATCACCCAATTCTTTTTTAAGCTTATCAACATCAAGCTTATGCCCGTGTCCGTACACTTTTTTGATATAATCTCCGACTTCGCCGGCTTCTCCGCAGAGACCAAGAGCAGAAACAAGCGTCCACTTCATTCTATCTTTTTCTTCAAATCCGCCAGAAATTCTTTTTGCTAATTGTTGATATTCTTTAAAGTCCATTATTTATCTCCATCAAATAACCATTCATCCGAAACATTACCCTCAAAACATTCCTTGTGAATATGTATACAATAGGCAGTTCTATCTTTGATTATTTCAAAAGTGTATGTATCTTTTGTTTCGGAAGCGTCATACGGTACTGTTTCTTTAATCTTTTCATCGCAAACAAAACAAATTCCACACCCTCCTTCTTTATTGAAACTATCTAAACAAAAAATATCTTTTTCAAAACATTCATTACATACGATGTTTTTTACCCATCCCCTTTCGAACGAAAAACTAAAAGCAATTTCACTTTCTTTTGCTGTTCTTTGTTTTTTACACATTAGACAACTCGCATTTTGTATTGAATTGTAACTGTCATTAACGGTCCATCTTTTCATTTTGCTTCTACGAGAAGATCAAATTGATGTTCTCTTTTTGCGGAAAAGAACCAGAAGCGATTAATTCCATTTTGATTGAGAAATGTTGGGATTAATTCTTTATTATATTTCAATTCGCCGTTAGAAAGGCGTTTATTTGTCTCTGGAACATTACAAACGAGAACTAATCCTTCTTTTGTACAAAGTTTCAGAAGATCACCCAAAACTACTTCTTCGTTTTCATCTTCTTTCAGGAAATAAAGCACCCTATCAAACTTCTTCTGCGGAACCGTACTCCAATCCTGTACACGGAAGAATGAAGTTGCTGTATCAAGTTTGAGTTTATGAGTAATTTCTTTAGAAACACGGTCAGTTATCACGTCGCACTTTTCCTTCTTTTTGTGGTTCAATTTCTAATTCTTCTACTTCTTTTTCTGAAACTTCTTTCATCTGTTGATCGCTAACGATCATTCGGTACTGTACCATAAGTTCAAACGTATTTACAACATTTTGGAATGGTACCAGAAACTTATCATAAAAAACATCTCCCTCTTCTTCTGGTGAATGTTCATAAAAGAAATCTCTGAGTTCTTCAATTGAAGACAACCAATGATCAATTATGTGTTCAGCCTCTTCTTCGGAAAGTTCGTCTTTTTTATTTTTCTTTCGCCGCGCCATTAGAACATTTCCTCTAAATCGTTTCTTTCTGCTCCCGTGGAGATATATTTGATTTGAGGGAAAGCATCAGACAGAAGAGCACGTTCATTGAAATGTTTTACGAAAGAACGATAATAAAAATTGTTATTACAACAGTCAAAACCTTTGGATAGTACAGGATTGTACTTGTTTAACCAAAGAGGATCTAAATCTTCTGTAGTTTTCCAAAAAGAAATATCAGAATTATAATCATAGACCGTTCTTATGTCCATTTGAACTTCTAAACCCTCAAGTACATCGCCCTTGGTAATTGCTAATTCCGTCACTCCGTTTACTCGGCAAGCGTATTGGAGAAGAGGGAGAGATAGCCATCCAACCCTGCGTCGTCTTCCGGTCGTAGTACCAAATTCTCCACCTCGCTCTACAATCAAATCATTAATTTCTTTATCTTGAATTTCAAGAGAGAACTTCGAAGTTCCCACGTAGGTTGTGTAGGGCTTCCAACACCCTACAACGTTTGTTATTAATTGTGAACCTATACCGCAAGCCATTGCTGCCGCTCCGGCGGTATTATTGCTTGTAGAAACAAATGGATAATTGCCGTGGTCAACATCGAGCAATGTTCCTTGGGCGCCCTCAAAAAGAACATTTTTCCCGCTTTGTATTTGTTTGTTGAGATACCAAGAAACATCAATGAAATATTTTTCTAATTGTTTTGCTTCTTCGCACTGGAAAAGACGTAATCCTTGTCGAGCAAATTTATCCCGAGCACAAGGACTAATACCTTGTTTGGTTGAACCCACGCCAAAAGGAGTTTTTTCCATTGTTTCGTCTTGTTCAATATGAAATTTTGTAATGACGTGCGCATATGGAGATATTTTCAAATAATTAGAAACATCAATTCCAATTTCTTTAAGACTTTCTATTTCTTTCAAAAGTTTGACCGGATTAATATAACAAGTTGAAGCAATAATTGAAACTTTGTTTCTCAATACTCCAACAGGAATATGATGAAACTTATATATTTTATCTTTAACTTTAACTGTTGCTCCGGTATTACAAGAACCATTATAGCGAACACAAATATCGTGTTCCTCCATAAGGTAGTCTGTTATCTTACCTTTCCCTTCATCTCCAAATTGTAGTCCAACCACAACCGTATTCATTAATTATCTCCCTATTAATTCAAATAATTTAATCAGAGCAATAGATACAAACCAGCAATCAGCAACAATTAGAACCGCAATTATTATTTCTTTCATATACCTTTGGATGTTCCGCACTTTTCGCACCGGGCATCAACTAATATATATTCAAAAATAATACCATTCACCGGTTTCCATTTATGAAAACATTTATTAATTTCTTTTACCTTTTCCATAGATCCAAACGTACTCTCTTTGAGTGAACTGTGTCTTCGGATCTTGACCCACCAAAGATACCAAAGAAATTGTTTGATATTGTAGATCATTAATATTTCCAAAACGATTTATGATATCCACACTTGGAACAAAATAAATAAACACGATCATTGTTTGATGTGCCCCATCCAACTGGGGCATTTGTATATGATTTTTCTTCTTTTAGAAGTTCGTGTTTACAAAAACATTGTCGAAAATATTGGATAATCCATTTCATTTCAACCTCTTTGGTGTATCATCATATATTTTTCTTATCCACCCAAGACTTTGATAATTTTCAAGACACCATTGTTGAAAATCTTTCTGAGTAAAATAACCAATAGGCAAATGAGTAATACCTGACGAATTAAAGGCATAGAGAACGAAATCAACGCACCAAATCTTCTTTGGATCTTTGATTGGGTCTTTTATTTTACGAACAAACCAGCGTTTAAAAAATATTACCCACGCCCAGGAGATTAATTTATAATAATCGTATGCCTTCCCGAGATACCAAAGATTTTTTTTGATTGCTTCATCAAGGCGAGGATCATCTATTTCATATTCTTCAATCGTAAAATTATTAATTGAAAATTTATCAAGCAGATCAAATTGTACGCCGTCCCAATCTGCGTGAAGCACAAGATATGTGCCGAATGTTTGATCAAATATCTTCAAGTAGACGTGTGAAACGTTTGCTTTGGTGAACCAACGTATCAATTTGGAGTGAATACCGTTGGTCGTTGAGAAGCAAATTTGTATTTTCATTTTTTAATTTTATTCTGGTAATTGTAAATTTTATTAACTTGATACAACCACTCTTCTTTAGGCGTGTCCATTTTCATATAATTGCACAAAGAACAACAAGAAACACAATTATCTTCTACATAACCGATATCGCTTTTAATTCTATCAATTCCGTTTACGGGATCGGGAGGCGAACCACAATAATAACAATTTGAATTAAATAATAATGATGCAAATTCAAAACTTATTTTAAAGGTTCGTTTATCAAGTTTTGCAGTAGCTTTATAAGATCTATATTTACGCTTTGGATCGTTTTGGTGTAATTTTTCCCACCATCTGTGATATTCTCGAATTTTTTGTTTATTTTTAACTGCATATGCTTTTTGGGCTTCTTTTATTTTTTCTTTATTGTTTTCCCGATATTTTTTTGAAGCATTCTTTTTTTTTAATTTAACTGCGTCTTCTTGCTGCCGTGCTCGATCGTATTGGTTCATACAGGTTTTACATTTATAACATAAACCGTCTTTTGTATGTCTATCTTTATAGAAGTTTTCTAATGGTTGCTCGAAACCATCAAACGGACAATTTTTGTTGGAGCAAGCCTTCAAAATACCCTCCTAAACGCACACAGTTGAGTTATACGGAGTTTTCATTGACGGGTAATGACTTATCATTAACTTTTATTTTGGAGCGATTGTAGGTCAAATCCATTGATAACCATATCTAACGGCGTTGAACCTATAATGTTTGATAAATTAGTACCTGAACTACGGATATTCCCACCCCCTTGATACTCCTCTGCTAATTTAGAACAATCAACCCCGCTCCGTTCGGGAGCACGGAAGGAAATACGATTACCAAATAGCATCACAACAAGATCAACATTCAACTCTGTATCAGAATAGATTACTTCTGCTATTTCATTATGATACCCTGAAACAGAAACAAAACCAACTCTTCGTTCTTTGCCTTGAATTAATTTATTTACTATTTTTATGTGTTTCTTACTCTGTTCAATTTCTTTTTGTTTTTTATGATTATTGACGGAAATAAGATATTTTTCTTCATTTGTCAAGACAACAGAAGGATTATCCAGAAATCTTTCAATAAATAATTCTTGTCCAAGACAATCATAATGAAATGCCGCAAGATCTGCTGTTTCTTTTCCGAATTGTTTATTCCAGAGATCATAATCGTTGACTAATTCAATAAATCTTTCATATACTTCTAACCTATCAAGCTTCCACGCGAGAAGAGAATTATCAAATTGTTTGAACAATTGTTTACGGATCCAGTCATATAACATTTTAGATCCACAACGGATATTCGGATCTTGTATCTCTACCCAAGAAAACTGTTTCAACGGATAGGCTGTTTTGTGATGATCAAGAAGCACGATGTCATATTTTCTTGCTTCAAGAAGTTGAGCAGTTTCAACCGAAACAGAAACATCAGCAAGAAGAAGTTTCCTTGAATCGTTATTTAGCCACTCTCTTACCTTTTCATCTACTTGGGACGGGGAAAGAAAAGAAATGTCTTTTCCTCCGAAAGTTTTATACAATACTCCCGCAGCACTTCCGTCCATACACGAATTATGGGATATTGCTTTCCACCCCTCAAAAATCGACATCGGTATCTTCTTCTTTCTTTTGTTTGTTGAAACTTCTTTTCAATTTTTCTTGTTGAAAATCAAACATGATGTGATCAGCTTTCCAGGCGACCAAAGCAAAAAAACAACAAACAACAGAGAAAGCAAAAGTAAACAGCGATCCAGAAACAACAAACATCCAAAGATTTAGCAGACAACAAATAACATTCATCCAAAATCTCCAAGATGGCCGAAACTTCATTTTTTCTCCTTTTTATAATCACTAATAAGAAAATTAATTGCCTTCCACCATAGCCATAATCCAACGCCTACAGCAACCGGTAGAAGCCACAAAGGAATAGTTAAGAATAAAAAATATCCAAATAGTTTCTTAATCATTTGTTTCATTTTTTCTCTTTGATCTCAATAATCATACTATCATTGTATACGAGTATAGCAGATCCTTCGCACTTTTTACAACGTTCAATTATTACAGATCCTCTTGTTCCACAATCATAACAAGGGGACGCATTAACAAAAAACATATTTCTTTCTTGTTTCTGATTTCTGATATGTCCTTGTCCTCCACAGGTTGGACAAACTCTACTTTCTTTTCCGCCTATTCCATTACATCCATCACATTTTCTTGCTTTCTGAAAGTTTACTTTCATTGTTCGTCCTTGTCGGACATCTTCTACTGTTATTTGAAAGTTGATCTGTACATCTTTATCGTGTTCTGAATATTGGGGTTGTTGTCTACCCCCGCCCCCAAAAAACATATTTGTGAACGGATCAAAATCAAATCTCCCCGTTGACCCAAATAGATCTCCAAGATCTACTCCGGAAAATGGTTGTTCTTGTGGAGATTGTTTCTGCTTGCCGGAAAGGATTTGATAGGCTTCGTTGAGACGAACGAAATCTTCTTGTTTGCCTCCTTTATCCGGATGATGGATTGCTGCCTTCTGCTTGAAAGATTTTTTAATCTCTTCCTGCGAAGAACCGGCAGAAACGCCAAGAATATCACAACATTCTTTGATGGTCATCGATATTCAATTGTTTTTCGTGGCGCAAGACACCACGAACAATGCTGATATAAATCATAATGATCACTATCAAAATTACCAACCCACGAATGAGTTTTCCAATGATGTCCAAAAAAGAAACAAAGTAATTTTTTCATTTATTTAATACCTTTTCAACTTCATCCCAAAGTTGTTTATTCATATCTCGATAATACAGATCGTATCCCAACCAAAGATGTAGATATGCGTCATATACTTTACGAAGAACATTTTTAAGTTCTTCAGCACGGGAAGAATACATATCAATTTGTTCTCTCAAATCATCAAGAAAAGGATCAGGTGGTTCGTGGCTCATTTATATATTCTATCCAGTTCAAGTGCGTGATAATGACAAAATAAATCGTTTGTTTTCAATGATTTATTAGCGTTGATTTTGTTTTTCGCTTTTTTACATACCGACTTACACATGGCGCAATTTTTAACCTCATTAAGTATTTTTGACATTTTGGCGCCGAGTGAGGTCATTTAATCTCAAACTCCTCTCCGGCTGCTTCCAGCCAACATTCTGAATGAAAACAAATATTTGGACAGTCAGCAAAAGCAATTTCACATCTTTTTACTACTTGAACAAAATCTCTTTTTCTCTTATTAATTATTTCTCCACAATGAAAACAAACAGTTCTCTGGAATGGTTCCTTTTTTAGGGGTTTAGATAGAGGTTTCCCGAGAAGATGTTTCTGTATATTTTTTATTTGCCGCTTGGACAAGTTCAAATATCTTTCTCTTTATAATACCAATTCAGAAACTTTGTTAACCAATCTCTCAATTCTTCTGCTTCATACGGAGAAAGGTTCATCCTCGGACCGCTAACAGAACATATTTTCTCTTCGGGTATTTGTTCTATTTGAAAAACTTCATTATCAACACGAAGAGGTTCTGGTTTATTCATATTTATCACACCAGTCTGAATGAGTTGTTTTTGTTTTCTCTCCGCCGCAAGAGCATTTCTTTTCTTTTTTTAAGACATTAAATCTTCGTTTTTTAACTTCTTCTAAATCAATCCACGGACCCGTTTGTATGGTAACAGGATCCCAAAAAAAATATTTCTTTTTATCATTCATATTTCGAGCACCAAAGACTATGTGTAGTATTTGCTGCCGAGCCACCACAGTCACAACGTACCTGAAAATCAATAGACAAACTAAAATTAGAAAAGTCGGCCGGGGAAGCAAAAAAACTCATCATGTGTATCATCGCAATACGATTGAGACATTGTATTGGAGGAAGAGTTCGAGTATCAATCGTTTCCCATTCTGGAATTGGATCGGTAGTTATTTTGAGAACCAATCCAAGTACTCCACCATCTTCGTCATATTCAACTACATATTCACCTTTACGGACGAAAATATATTCCAATTCATCTTTAATTTGGTTTTCAAATAGAAATGTAAGTTTGTGTTTGATTTCGGTATTGCTTGATGAAACTTTGATAATCATTTTTCTTGTATTCTACTATACACCATTTTGATGAGGATCTACAAAATTGTTTTATAATACCTCACAGCCGCCCGCCGAACACGCGGGTTCACTTTTTTGATCTGTATTATCTTGTTCTTCAATAACCTCTGTAAGATCTATTTTTTTAATATATTTTAACATTTCTTTATATTTTTGTTCTGTAATTTCTTCGAAAGGCATTTGTTTATAATTCGTATTTGAAAACGGAATAACGCTTAATCCATTATATACATTTCTATTTTCCCACATCCATTCACCGACTTCATTCCATTCATTTTCTCGAACAGAAACAGTTGCCGAAACATTATGCGTATTATCTCCCTTTCTATGCCCGTTTTTTACCCAGCCAATTGAAACTTTTTTAACTCGTTCAAGAAGGTTAAGGGCAGACTCGTCTCTAAAGGTTGCTCCGTTTGGTGCTTTAACCGGAAACGAAACAACTCCGTCACGATCTGGTTTCAATTCATCATCTTCGACTAGATTGGGAAGATTTTGTTTAAGGTAGGCGTAAATTGGTTCATTCTTGAGCACTCGAACACGACGAATGTAAAACGGAGAATGAAAAGCGTGTATTCCCGAAGAAGTCTTGAGGATAAGGCTTGATGTTCCTTCTGGTTTTACTGCCGTAAGACGAGCCGCTTTATTTATACCGATTAATTTCGCTACCCTTTCGTTTTCTTTTTTAACGGTTTCTGCTGCTTCATGAAGATCTAGCTTGAGAACATTGCCGCTAGCAATGCCCGTTAAACTTACGCCTAAAAGACCTTCCTTTTCTGTGGTGTCTCTCCATACATCACGCAGATAATGAAAATCTGTATACCCCGCCTGAAGCGTTCCGAGCAGGGAGGCTACCCTTGCCCGTTCATTAAAATCTTCTTGTGTTTCAACATTTGAAGCATTGATTGTAGTAAGATTACACATTTGAAATGGTTTGAGTGAAATCTCAAAACATGGATTCCCCAATACTTCCGCGGAGTTAGAGAATATTATGCCCGGTTCTCCAGAACCATTTTTTTGTATTTTTTTCCATAAACTATCAAACTCTTCTTTTTTGATTCGATGTCTGAGTAAAACGACAGAATTGTTTGCTCGCGATCGCTGCGGGTTTTCTTTCCACCACTCTCCAGATTTACATTCAAGCATTTCTTGATCATCGATAGAAAAAAATGAAATTAAACTCGACCTGCGGATCCCGCCGGCAAGAACAGCATCGCTTAAATAACAAAGAAGATCATGAACTTCCAAAGGAGTTAATTGTTCTCCGGAATCTTTTTTTTCAAAAATACCTCTCATTTGTTCTAAACACTCCATAAGAGGTTCAGGTCCGGGTGCTTTTCCTCCAGCAGTTTTTAACGGAGTTCCTTTTGGGCGTATTCCACGAAAATCAAAAACGGGATTAGGTAATCCAAAAAAATATGCTTTTACGAGAACTTTTACGCTATCTGCCCAACCCTCAATTGTATCTGAAATAAAAAATCTTCTTTTCTTTCTTTTTAGTGGCTTTTTTACTGACGGAAGTTTTTCTACATGATGTTTTTGAACGGAAAATCCGAAACCAATTCCTCCAAGAAGAAGGAACATCGCTTCGGCAAAAACAAAATAATCGTCAATCGGAGCGTAACTACAATTATAGATGCGACTTGGATTTAATTCAATTGCTTTCCCCGAAAATTGGGCGCTTCGCATACTCGGAAGAACTTTCTTTTCAAAGACTAATTGATACGCTTTTCCTATTTCTTCCGCAAGTTGAGGATATTTTTTGAGATGCATCATCATATTACGAGAAACAATCTCGTCCCAAGTTTCTCTTCGTTTTTGTTCGGGAAGATATTTTGCGTATTTCGTATACGTCACGACATCAGACAATACGTCCATCGAAAGATTGTTTTCCATCATACCGTTCCTCCCACAATATCATTCGCCATAAATTCTTTAATTCTCTGGCGCAGGGCATCTTTATCATCTTCAGATCTATTATTGAACATATTTTCCGCTAACTCCGGTGAAATCGCAGGGAAAATATCAATCTTCGCGATGGAAGTATTAATGTGATATGGATGGATTAGATTATCTGGTCCCGATCTATTTTTTGCGACATATATATTTTTTCTGCTCATTGTAGCCATAAAATCAGAAACCATTACTTTTCCGTAGCATTCTGAAATCTTTGAAAGAG
>ERZ1292632.182-Hain-H43-01um-R2-182-length-65140-cov-9_pt1 | contig 65140 bp, 78 predicted proteins | sample MGYA00564407_ERZ1292632 | MGnify/ENA primary metagenome ERZ1292632 (study PRJEB36523, sample SAMEA6512637) | groundwater metagenome | collected 2019-01-08 | study: AquaDiva: Metagenomics assemblies of 32 groundwater samples | reverse complement strand
ACAAGCTTTCCTTTCTTTTCCCACCTTCGCAGTGTTTTTGATGACACACCAACAAAGTCAGCAGCTTCCTGGATTCTAATGTTGGACAGGTTTTTGGGCATTGTCTAAGTTTCTATATTCATTGTGGCTGTTCAAATTCAAACTGTCAAGGGTATTTTGGGCAAGTTTTGGACCAAAACTTGCTTGACATGGAGAAATTAATAGTTCAGAGTTAATTAATGTCTAAAGTATTGGGATTTTTAGTTTTATTGTTTGGTATTGGTACAAGAGTGGTTTTTGCCCAGGACAGCGCGGGGGTGGCAACTTATGTTTCCTTATCGGGAGAATATTCAGACGGATCCGTAATTTGTGGCACTGGTGGCGGGAGTAACAAAATCTGCGATAGGGAGTATGACCCCAATATGATTGGTGTTATAACTGTCAATCCGGCGGTGTCTTTTATTGTCGAAGAAATGGACGGTACTGTTCCCATGTTATCTTCCGGAAAAGCATATGTGCTTGTTTCCTCCGTCAACGGCACCATTACTATCGGAGATTTTATAACAAGCTCGAAAATTGCCGGCGTTTCCCAGAAAGCTACGAAAAGCGGCTACATTTTGGGATCGGCGACGGAAGAATATAATGAAAGCGATCCTCAAAAAATCGGGAAAATTATGGTTTCCCTTTCGGTTAAGCCCGCGGTTCTAAAGAAAAATGCCGAGGCGAATTTACTGCAAATGATTAAAGACGGAGTGGAAGGGGCTTTTGAATCGCCTCTTTCTGCCTTGAGATATGTAGTATCTGCTTTGATAGTTTCTGTTATATTTATATTTGGATTTATACATTTTGGTAAAATTGCCAAAAGCGGAGTAGAGTCGATAGGAAGAAATCCTCTGGCAAGCCGGGCGATACAAACAGGTGTTATTATGAATATGGGAATAACAGTTGTTATTATGGGAGCCAGCGTTTTTGTGGCTTATATGATTTTGGTTATCTGATAACCAAAATCAAATTCTAAACACTAATATATAAATACTAAACAAATTACAATGACACAAACAATAAATATCAAACAATACGATTTGGAAGATAGAACACTCAAATTTGCCAAAGACGTGAGATTTTTTGTTAAATCTTTACCATATTCAGTATCGAATAGCGAGGATGGCAAACAGCTTGTCAGGTCTTCGGGTTCTATTGGAGCAAATTATATCGAAGCGAATGAGTCTTTGAGCAAAAAAGACTTCGTATTAAGAATTAAAATAAGCAAGAAAGAAGCAAAAGAATCAAGATTCTGGTTGAGATTGTTAGGGGCAAGCGCAAATTTAATAAATGAGTGCAACGAATTGATGAAAATATTTGGTGCGATAATTGAGAAATCGAAGTGATTTTGTTGCTGTTTATTTTTTGTAATTTCTGATTTGTGGTTTGTTTAGAGTTTAGTATTTAGGATTTAGAATTTGTAAAATGATTCATAGCTATAAGTACTGCGTCGATAAAAACAAGGAAATTGGGAAAATAGAGCAGATAAAAGGCTCTCTTGTGATGGTTTCCGGGTTTTCCAATGCTTTTATAGGTGAGGGGATTACTTTTGAAAGCGGGGAGCACGGCGAAATTCTTTCCATAAAAAAGGATTTAGTTGAGATTTTGGTTTTTTCCAGAGAGCAGGTTACTCCTGGGGCCAAGGTTGGGAGGACGGGTGAGGCTCTGTCCGTATCTGCGGGAGAGGGGCTTTTGGGTCATGTTGTCAATGCCCTTGGCTATACACTCGATGATAAGCGTGAAGACAGCGTCAAATCCCTTCTTATGCCCATCGAATCCCGTCCAAAGGGCATTTCGGAAAGAAGGAAAATAGATAAGTTTTTGGAAACGGGAGTGTCGATAGTCGATCTGGTAGTCCCCCTGGGGATGGGCCAGAGGGAGCTTGTGATAGGCGATAGAAAAACCGGCAAAACCTCATTTCTTCTTCAGACGGTTTTATCTCAGACTAAAAAAGAAAGAGTCTGTATATATACACTCGTCGGGAAAAGAAAATCTGAAATTAAAGAGATTTATGATTTTTTGAAGGCTCATGATGTTTTGAAATATACTATTATTGTTGCGGCGTCCGCCGAAGATTCTCCCGGGGAGGTCTATATCGCTCCCTTTACGGCCATGACCCTGGCCGAATATTTCAGAGATCAGGGGACAGATACTTTGGTTATTTTTGATGATCTGACCACTCATGCCAGATATTACCGGGAAATTTCACTCGTTGGCGGAAGATTTCCTGGGCGTGAGAGCTATCCAGGGGATATTTTTTACCTGCATTCGAAGTTGATGGAGCGGGCCGGAAATTTTGAAAAAGCTTCAATTACCTGCCTTCCAGTTTCCGAAGCTCCTGCGGGGGATATTACGGGATATATTCAGACAAACTTAATGAGTATGACGGACGGGCACTTGTTTTTTGATTCGGAGCTCTTTTTTTCGGGCCATAGACCCGCGGTCAACGTATTTTTGTCGGTTACAAGAGTCGGCAAGCAAACCCAGACTCCCGAAGCGCGGGATTTGGGAAGAAAGATATTGATTCTTTTAAAGAAGAACGACGAAATGTCGAGATTTTTGAAATTCGGCCCCGAAGTAACGCCGCAAGTTGCCGAAATTTTGGAAAGCGGCAAAAAAGTTAACGAGCTTTTCAATCAAATGCCGGAAGAATTACGGGAAGTTGGGGAGAGCGTGAAGGAAGTGGAGGGGATAATTCAAAAATGAGATCTATCAAAAAAGTTATTGTCGAAGATAGAGAAACCCTCGAGATTAAAGGTTTGGTTGAGGTTTATGAGGAAATTGCGGCTGGGAAAATGCAGGAAATAAGGGAAAGCATTATGAATGCCAGAGATTTTTTTGAAAGGCTTGCGACTCTTTCCTCCGAAGTCGGAGCCGATTTGGAAACTGCCGGTTTGGGGAGAACCGGAGACGTTGCCGTATTTGTATCCGCAGGAACAGGACTTTATGGGGACTTGATTGACAGGATTTTTGTCGGGTTTATGGATTTTGTACAGAAAAATCCTAGGATTGATAAAGTGGTTATCGGTAAACTGGGAGATGAGATGATGAAGTTCTTGGCAAAAGATATCACTTATCAGTATTATGACTTGGTGGATGAAGAAATAGAGGCTGAAAAACTTTCGATGTTGATAAAAGATTTGGTTCGATATAAAAAGATATATCTCTTTTACGGCAAATTTAGAAATATAGTTAACCAGGAAACTTGGACACAGGCAATTTCTGGGCAAGTTTTAGGAGAGATTCAGGGTGGAAAGGTATCTGACAAAAAGTTTTTATATCTTTACGAGCCCGGAGTCGAGAGTGTTGCCAAGGTGTTTTCAGAAGAGATTGCGGGATCGGTTTTTGATAACACCATCGAGGAAAGCCGTCTTGCAAAATACGCGTCGCGGTTGATGCATCTTGATACCGCTCTCGAAAAGATCAATGAAAAACTGAAAAACCTTTTTTTTGAGAGAATCAAGGTAGCAAAGAGGGTTAGTGAGAGAAAACAGCTGGCAAGTTTTGCGGGACTTTTATTATGAAAAAAATTGGAAAAATAATTTCAGTTACGGGGCAGGTGGCGGAAGTGGAGTTTGAGGGAGAATTGCCGGAGATAAACGAGAAATTGATTCTCAAAGGCGACCCTCAAGTCAGCCTTTATGCTTTTCAATCGGTCGGAAAAAATATTTTTTACTGCACGATACTTATTGGGAGGCGAAAATTAAAGCAGGGAAGTGTCGTTCTCGGGACGGGAGAGAGGCTTTCCATTCCCGTAGGAAATAAATTTTTGGGGAGAGTGATCGACGCTTTCGGAAGTCCCATAGACGGCAAAGGTGAAATCGAGTCAAACGCGAAAAAGGAAATATTTGCCGCTACCCCGGAATTTAAAGACGTTTCTTCCAAAAATGAAATTTGGGAAACGGGCATTAAAGTCATAGATTTTTTTGCGCCGCTTGTAAAAGGCGGGAAAATGGGGCTTTTCGGCGGAGCGGGAGTCGGGAAGACGATTTTATTAACCGAAATAATGCACAATATATTAGAGTCAAAAGGTAAAAGTCAAAAGTCAAAAGCGAGGGGGGCGATTTCGATTTTTGCGGGGGTGGGGGAAAGAACGCGGGAGGGGCAGGAGTTATACGAAGAATTGGAGAAAAGCGGACTTTTGCCGAGTGTTGCCTTGATATTCGGACAAATGGGAGAAAATGCGTCGGTTAGATTTTTAACGGCGATGAGCGCGGCAACCTTGGCCGAATATTTCAGGGATGAAGAGAAGAAGGATGTTTTATTTTTTATCGATAATGTTTTCAGGTTTGCCCAGGCAGGGAGCGAAATATCGACTCTGACAAAAACAATTCCTTCGGAGGATGGCTATCAGCCAACACTTGCCTCCGAAATGGCGCTTTTCCACGAAAGAGTTGTTTCGAAAAATAACGAGGTCATTAGCGCCATTGAGGCAATATATGTTCCTTCGGATGATTTGCTGGATGCCGGGGTTCAGGCGATTTATCCATATCTTGACTCTGTAATTACCCTGTCCCGCGACATTTATCAGGAAGGCAGATTCGCCGCAGTTGATATTCTGACAACCAGTTCCAGAGTTTTATCCCCGAAAATGGTCGGCGAGGAACATTACAAAACGGTTTTGGAAGCCCTATCGGTTCTAAAAAGTGCTCAAAGCCTTGAAAGAATGGTTGCCTTAGTCGGGGAGGGAGAGCTTTCTGTTGAAAACAAGCGGATTTACATTTTGGCAAAGATAATTAAAAATTATATGACCCAGCCCTTTTTTGTAGCCGAAAATCAAACCGGAAGAAATGGGGAATATGTTTCTCTGGCAAAGACAGTTGCCGACGTAAAGGATATTCTTTCCGGGAAATATAAAGATAAAGATCCCGAGGAATTTCTGTTCATAGGAGGTATTGCGGATGGATCTAAAAAAACTTCAGGTAAAAATTAGCGATAGGGAGAAGGTTCTTTTTGAGGGCGAGGCTTTTGCCGTTTCTTCGAAAAACGAAATTGGGGTGTTTGATATTTTGGGCGAGCATGCCAATTTTGTATCGACCGTGGCGGAGTACGTGGTGGTTCATAAAAATGCCGACAATAAAGTAAAGTTTGATATGGAAAGAGGTATTTTACGGGTGAAAGAGAATATTGTGGAAGTCTTCGCCGGAATCTAATTGTTTAGATTCCCAATTATTGAGGAGGGCTAGAATCTTCTGGGAGGGTTATGGGAGGCTTGATGTTGGTTTCCTCGACTGGCTGGGGAGGAGTTAAATCCTCTATATTTTTGAGTTCTTTCGTTGCCGTTTCATAGTCGGCAGAATCCTTGCCAACGAGCGATAAAACGATATTCATTTCATCGGTGGCTTTTTTAAATTCTTTCTTCTCACGATAGACGATAGCCAAGTTATAGTGTGCATTAGCAAGATCTGGTTTGGTAAGTGTTGCTAATCTGAATGCTTCAATTGCTTCATCAAATCTGCCTAGTGCAAAATATGTTCCCCCTAAATTAATTCGAAGATTTGGACTAATTGGGTCGAGAACGACTGCTTGGGAAAAAGTTTGTACGGCAAAATTGTCAGCCCCCTGGGCAAATGGCATAATGGCCCTGTAAATTCTAGCTAAAATTTCCCAATTTCCAGATCTTTGCGGATTAAGGCTTACGGTCAATTTCCCTTCATTTATGGCGTGGCTTATAAGCTGGCTAATAGTTGTTCTATCTGTTTCGGTAATATCTTTTTTGGCGGCGATGGATGAAGCAAGAGCCATGTCGATTTGAGAATAGCTTGCGTGATATCTGTCTACCCCCGGACTTAATCTCACCGCGCTTGCCAAGTTGTCATAAGTCGCCTTGGCATTATTTGTGCTCAAGGAATCAAGGGCTTTTTTAAATTTAATCTCCGCCGCAAAAGCCTTTGATCCAAAAAAAGTAAGAGTTGCAATTCCGGCAACAATAATTCCCGATAGTATAATAGACGCAACTCTTCCCGTTGCTACGTCGACACTTTTTTCTTCTTTGGAGCTTACTGCCAAAAGGATAAACATCAGAACTATCAAGGTTGGGGGGGCGGGAAGTATTGCGAAAAGAATGAGAATGGCGGCCACTGGGATTGAAATCTTTTTGTAAACTAAAAACAGTAGAAGCCCGAGGGCAAAAAGGCCGGCCAAGCCAACTTCCGTAATTAAAGTAAAGTAGAAATTGCCTGCGCTTGTAAATTTGACATTCCAAAGATCGGTTTGGTTGTATGCCAGAGGACGATATTTATTGAATGCGGTAGGGTAATTTCCCGGTCCTACTCCCCAAAGAGGATTCTCCTTGAGCGAGTCAATCATGATTTCCCACGAAGTCTTGAAACTCAAAAATCTCGGGGCGTCTTTAACACTAAATGCTACCGCGAGTACTATTAATAGTGCCGATATTCCCAAAAAAGCCCTTTTTGCCAGATCCTTTTGTTGAATAAAAAGACTGATCAAAATCGTGGAGATAGCCACTAGATATAAGACTGTGGGGACTAGTCCTCCTAGCGGATCAAAATAGTAGATGGGAATTTGGGGCAAAATTTTGGTTTTACCGATGATTATCGCCAATGATAGTAAAACTCCGGAGGCAACAAGGGCAAAACTTACCCCTTCTTTACCGGGCTTTCGGACTTGGTTTAGTAAGAAATATAAAACTCCACCTGTCAGGATAAAGCTTACTGTTCCCGGGAAGAAAAATGCCTCCATTTTGTTAACTTTGGTCGCAAAGGTAGAAACAAGATAAGAAAGCATTAAAACTACTACGGCAAGATCAAAACCTCCGGTTGTAAAGGAAATCGAACCTTTAATAATGGATATTATTATCCAAACAAGAATTGCAGCGCCTAGGCCGAAGGCAAGCAGCGCGAGTTTTGGGGACACAAACACCGCGGGGAAGAAAGGAAGAACAAAAACAGGCAAGATTGCAATTAACCCGTAGAGAATATATTTCATCATATCCAGTGTATCATTATTTTGTTTCAATTATCCACCAATTAAATTCGGTATCAGTGTCAATTGGGTCGGTAAATCCGGCAACAAAGTAGCCAACACTTTTTTCTTTGATGTAAAGAACTTTGTTTTGAGTCGATGACGTTGGAGTTATATAGACCAATGTATAATCCGTAATTTTTGGATTTGTGATTGTTATTTGATCAGCTTCTGCCGGGATTATTCCCTTACCGACGGTCGAATTGGTAGTGATGTTGCCGGCTAACACTTCGGGCAAGGACACCTCGGGAGTGATCCCCGGCTCTCCCGAGGTGGCTGAAGTCGCAGGATTTGCAATCACCAAATTTTCAACCGAGAGTTTGGCAAAATCTGCCTCCGGAGCAGTGATTTTGCCGGCAACTTCCAAATTTCCGGCTATTTGCATGTTGCCCATGATATCGATCTTGATCAGTCCCGCCATGATCTCTACCGGCGCTGCAGCAAGAGACTGGATTCTTAGGGGTTCAGTCAGAGAGTCTAGGTTTTGGGTGGTTAGAGTTTCGTTGACAAGAAGCGAACTGATCGCCGCATGATTTATAACGAATAGGTTGGATAGGATTAATTGGGCGAATTCAGCTGAATCGCTCGCGGTAGGCGAGGCTGAAGCAGTCGCGGCGAGCAAAACCGACTGGTCGACTTGGACTTGGGCCAAAAGCGCCTCAATTTCATCAAGATTTTCAGAGTGAATTTCGCGCGCCCTGATTTCTCCTGAAAAAGTGGCGTTGCCATAGTTGTCAATGCTTGCGACTTCTGTTTTGTTGGAATCTTGAATCTTGAATCTTGAATCTTGTGGCAGCTCAATCGCCAGATCATCCCCGGGGATTGGGGAAATGAGGCTTGTTTTGATAAATCTGGATTCCAGATTCTGTGCCTCGATTGCTCCCGCTCTGATGTTTAACGCGATTATTTGGGCGAATGCCCCAATTTGGTCAACAATCTCTCCGGCTTGATTTATTAAACCATCAGCCATAATCTCAAATTGGTCTATGACGGTTGGATAAAAGCCGGGATCGTAACTGGACAGGTTGATAAAAACGAGGACAGAGTCCTTGCCGGAGCCCGGTGTCCAGGATTCGAGGGCTTTTCCAACCACCACTCCAGATTTGGTTGCCTTTTTCCCCTTGCCGGGATCGGTTGACGGGGCAATTGGGTCGCCGATATCGATAGCGGGAGATGATGGAGATATTTTTACCGGCACCCGTCCGGATAGAGCGACGGGTTTTTGCCGGTTGAGCTTTTCCATGTTATTCCAATCATATCCCATTACCGACCCGGGATTTGTCGAAACAACCCCGATGATCGAGTTGCCCGAGTTTTGCTGCGACCTTTGCAAATAAAAAGGTAAATTTGGATCACCGGTTGTTAGGGAAGTGACCTCGACAACATCTCCGACACCGACATCATTTACGGTATAGTACATCTCGGCTAAATCGGCCGGAGTCGAGTAGGTATTGGAATCGCTATAGACGCTACCGTCAGCGGTAATTTTAAATTTAACCGTATCTGCGCCGGAGCCATTCGTTGTATCAGACTCGATAGAAAAGACGCTTTGAGTGGTGGTGGGCTCCTCTGTGTCAATATATAACGCCTCAAGATTTGCAGCATCGGTTTGAGCAATGACAAGCTTTCCTGTGGTTGGGGCGGATGTTCCGATTCCGATGTCTCCGTCATTTTGGATTACAAATTTGGTTGTTCCCGAAGAGCTTGCCGTGAAGATATCTCCGCCTTTAGTCTGGTCAACCATGAGAGCTGCGATTCCGTTATTGGTGGTGTTTTGGACAAGCCATGCGCCGTAGGTCAGGGAGTTGTAATCTCCGGAGGCTCCCGGGCCGGTCGGATTTGTGGCTAAAGCGATAGTAGCCGTACCGGTTCCGGAGATGACATTATAAATATTATGCCCCGTTAGATAAAAGCCTCCTTTTAACTCAATATCTCCGCCTACAAATAAGTCATTATCAGTTGTAATTGCTGCGGTTACCGCAGGTGTGTCTGCGGCATTGGCAAAAGCGTTGTATGCAGTGTTTGTCAAGCCGCCGATGTTTAGGGTATCTGTATCAGAAAAAAGAATCTGTCCTCCGCCGGAATCAATTGTCAAATCTCCCGTCGTTGTAAAGGTGGTTGTGGCTCCGTCAAAAGCTATATTGGTATCGGCAATTGTCAGATCCCCGTTTACATCAAGCGTGGTGCCTGCGTCGGTTGTCAGAGTGCCGGAGGTAAAATTATCGCTTGTATCGGATCGAAGAAATTGGGTAGAGTCGAGCGAATCAAGAGTGTCGGCGTTAGTTCCGGATCCGGCAAAGGCGACCCATGAGCTTCCGTTCCAGACATAGCCTGTGTTATCTGAAGTATTAAATACTAATGACCCTTGACCTATTGAGGATGGGTTTGATGTAAATCGACCTATTTGGACTTGGCCATCAAAACGAGCATTACCTTCATCAACAAAAAGGGCAATATCGTCAATTCCGTTATAACGCTTAAGGGTTAGAGCAGAATATGTGCTTGCGTTTGCGGCTCCTCGCTCGTCTAAGGTTAGATTTAAAACATCACTAAGTGCAGGTCCCTTTTTAGTTATTGAAGCAAAATCACCCAGGTTTTGGTTTATTGTGAAATTACCTGAGTTTTGGGAATATCCTGTTATATTTTTCAAGGCTCCAGTTGTGGTTAATCTATCGATCCCATTGGTTGCGATATCTTCTTTGACATTTAAATCTTTTCCAACAAGAGTGTTTCCAACCGCATCAATAGAAAACTTTGTGGTTGGCTTTGATCCACTTTGAAGCCTTAAGAGATCATAACCGACAGCGTTATTGGCGACGACTCCGTAATAAAGAGAGCCTGAAGTTAAATTTGGTGCTTGAGCATTTAGGAAATTTTTTCCTGTTCCTTCAAAGAGAAAATGGGCAATTCCAAACCCGTCAGGATTGATTTCAATATTTCCATCGGCGCCATCTGTGGTTTTTACGGTTACAGTTTTACCTTCAATTAAAAGATCTCCAATTGAGGCATCGATAATAGGTGCGTTTCCTGCAAATATTAAATTATTGGCCCCTCCAATTGCGGGCAATAAAGTTTCTTCAGGGGTGGGTTCGGGAGTTGCCTCCGGCCTAGGGGGCTCTACGACCGGGCGGGTTTGAATACTGGATTCGGGGATCCCAACGCTTGCCAAGTTGGTTATAAATTTAATTGGAAATTGAGTTTTCCAGGCAAGTGCAAAAACTAGAATCGCCATTCCCACGCTCATACCAGAAAGAGCAATAGTTTTCGGTACTTGTGATACTTTGACTTCGTTTGATACTTTTTGAATGGGATTCTGGGTCATATGTCCCACAGACGTTGCCCAATCAAAAAATCTATTAAGTGATATGGATTTTCTCTTTGCAGTTGAAGATGAGTGGGTTAGTGCAATCTCATCTTGGTATTTTTTTATTAATTCTGGTGATAAATTAGGAATAATGGGCATGGTTACTTTCTAGCCAGGTTAGAAACTGGCGTACGTCGCTTGCGTAATTTTTAATGGTGTTTTTTGATATCTTTTGATCCTCTAATTGGGACGCAAAATCGTCAACCAAAGAGAATGAATTTACAGTTTTTTTCTTAAGCGGATTACTTATATTTTGAGTTCCATCCATAAAATCAAAATCGAGTATTTGAGATGAGATCAAAAACTTAGATAAATGTCTAAGAGTAGAGAGATGCCTATTTACAGTTTTAAGTGGAATTGAATTTCCGACCATATAATTCTTGTATTTAGATACAAATTCAACAGTTAAAAAAGGAGGCAGTTCACCTAAATTTTGTATATACGTACCAAATTTTTTTAGATTTGATATTGCCCAGAAAAGAAAATGAGAGATATCTGATCTGTAGTTCTTCAGACTTTTTGCAGAGATACCTGTTGACGAAAGATAATTTTCAAATTGTTTTTGTAACATGGCTAGATTATACGAATTATACTGATTAGACCATTATTAAAAGGAAAAACCAGCCTGTCAATGGCCATTATTATTAATAATTTACGATTTATAATTTATAATTTCACGAAGTAAATAGTATAATTACCGCATGTATTTTAAGTTCGTAAATTAATCCGCATACGGAATTAAATCACCCTGTAACCTAAATTATTGACTTATTTATGCAAATAAACCCTGGCTAGATTAAAACTGCGGAGAACTGCGGAGTTTATATAAATTAATTATTTGCTTATTGATTCGCTTTAATGCTTGTAAAGTAGCTATATATCCAAATATATCATACACATCTAAGTATTTTTAATGAATTATTCTAAAATTTAAAATTGAAATTGGCAATAACATTTTTTGAGTGCTAAAATAAGCTTGCGTCTTTTTATCCCTTGATTTTGGGAGATTTGCTTTTTGGAGCTTTGGATACTAGAATCTTAATATGAACAAATATGATCATACCAGGATTGAGAAGAAATGGCAAGAAGAGTGGGCAAAAAACCAGATTTATAAAACATCCCTAGCGCGTGGCAAAAACAAATATATTCTTGATATGTTTCCTTACCCATCGGGAGCTAGTATGCATGTCGGGCATTTGGAGGGCTATGTTGGCACTGATATTCTTTCAAGGTATTATCGAATGCGAGGATACTCCATACTTCATCCAATGGGCTGGGATGCCTTTGGTCTTCCGGCAGAAAATTATGCAATAAAAACAGGAATCCATCCCGATAAAGAGACTCATAAAAATATAGAAATTTTTAAAAGACAGCTAAAAGCTTCAGGTTTGTCTTACGATTGGGATAAAGAGATAGATACTTCAAGCCCAGAATTTTATAAATGGACACAGTGGTTATTTATTGAACTATTTAAAAAAGGCTTAGCTTATAAAAAGAAATCTCCAGTTAATTGGTGCCCGAAAGACGAAACGGTTTTGGCTAATGAACAAGTGGAAGATGGCAAGTGTGAGAGGTGCGATACACCTGTAATTAAAAAAGATCTTGATCAATGGTTTTTCAAAATTACAGATTATGCTGATAGATTAATATCCGGTTTGGATGGTATTGATTGGTTAGAAGAAGTCAAAATCCAGCAAAAAAATTGGATAGGAAGGAAAAAAAGTAAAAAAGGAATAACCTACCATATTCATGATTGGTTGATAAGTAGACAGCGTTATTGGGGGTGCCCGATTCCGATGGTTTACTGCGAGGACGATGGTTGGCAGCCCGTACCTGATACAGATTTACCCATTATGTTACCTTCAGACGTTGACTTTTTACCTCATGGTGAAAGCCCTATTGCTCGCTCAAAAACTTTCCAAAAAGGAGCTAAGTGCTCAAAATGCGGCAAACCTGCTAGGCGCGAAGTAGACACGATGGACACCTATGTTGATTCATCTTGGTATTTTATAAGATTCTGTGACCCAAAGAACATAAAAGAATTTGCTTCAAAAGAAAAAATAATCCCGGTCGATGATTACGTTGGTGGAGGCCATGTTGTCCAACATTTATTATTCGCGAGATTTTTTTGGAAAGTGTTATTTGATCTTGGGTATATTGATAAAAAAATGGGTGATGAGCCGTTTTTAAGGCTTCGAGCTCCTGGGTGGATTTTGGGTGAAGATTCAAGAAAGATGAGTAAAAGATGGGGAAATGTTGTCACGCCTGACGATATTATACCTAAATTTGGCGCGGATACACTGCGTGTTTATGAAATGTTTATGGGGCCATTTGATGTTATGAAACCCTGGAGTATGACTGGAGTTGAGGGTGCCAGTAGATTTTTAGGAAGAGTTTGGAGGCTGTTCATAAATTTCAGTAACACCTCGGGGGTGGATGCTATTGTGTCAAAGATGCATAAAACTATTAAAAAAGTGGGGGAGGATATTGAGAATTATAAATTTAATACGGCCATTTCTAGTTTGATGGAGCTAACAAATGTTATTGGCAAGTATGGAGCTGACAAACAAACTTTTAAAATTTTAGCCCTGCTTCTGGCTCCCTTTGCGCCTCATTTGGCCGAGGAGGTGTGGGTGGAAGTTTTGAAACAACCATTCTCAATTCACAAAAGTTCATGGCCTAAATACAACGAAAAGTATTTACAAGTAGAACAGGTAGTAATTGTATTACAGGTTAACGGAAAACTACGTTCACGGCTCACAATTGACAGTTCACGATCAAAAGACAAAGAATTTGTAATAGAACTTGCAAAAAGTGATGAAAAAGTAGCAAAATGGCTTAAGGGTGGAAGAATTAAAAAAGAAATTTTTGTTTCTGGAAAACTTGTTAACTTTGTCGTCGCGTAAGAACCTTCTAATTTTCTTTCTTTCTGGAGCCATTTTAATAGGTTTTGGTATATTTTTTTTCAAAAGCGATATTGGTAGCAGTGGAACAAAGGTTAAGGTTTTAAATGCGACTACAGAGGGTCAAGAAGGTGGCGAAGAAATTACCGTAGAAATTGCGGGAGAAGTTGAAACTCCTGGCGTTTATAAATTGTCATTTGGCGCGAGAGTTGAGGACCTTTTAACTATCTCTGGAGGTCTATCTGCTAACGCGAATCGCAACTGGGTTGAAAAATATTTAAATAGGGCAGCAAAGTTAATCGACTCGCAAAAAGTCTATATACCTTCGCAATCAGAGATTTTGACTGCTAAAGAAATAGGGGATGATCAAAGTGGATCATCGCAATTTACGAGTCAGGGGAGTGGGTTAACCAATATTAACATTTCTAGTCTTTCAGAACTCGATAAACTACCCGGAATCGGCCCTGTTTACGGCCAAAACATCATTGATCACAGACCTTACTCAACTGTCGAAGAATTATTGTCAAAAGGGATTTTGAAGAAAAATGTTTACGAAAAAATCAAAGACATGGTTGGTGTTTATTAGTTTAATTGTTCTAATTACCTTTCGTTTTATAACGACAAGACCTGTATATAAAGATGGACAAAACATAAGAATTACGACAACGGTTTTGGTAGACCCTATAAAATATGAGAGATCACAATATTTTAAAACTGCGGGGTTGAAAGTTTATCTTCCCTTAATCCCTGAAATAATTTACGGAGATAAAATTGTTATTGAAGGAACGGTTAACGATAGGGAACTCATAAACCCAACCTTAAAAAATCTTGAAGCGGGACAAAATAATTTTTTAGGAATAAGACACAAAATTATCTCATTTTATCAATCAGTTTTACCTGAACCATATGCGGGGCTTCTTGCCGGAATAACGATTGGGAGTAAGGGTGGATTAACGAATGATTTTTGGAACAAAGTCAAAAATACTGGGGTGGCCCATGTTGTTGTTGCATCGGGAATGAATGTTACTTTTGTGACAGCGTTTTTAGTAAATTTCTTAGTTGTATTTCTACCTCGTCGAAAGTCGATACCTTTTGTTATATTAGGTATTCTTTTGTATCTGTTTATATCAGGTTTTGAAGCACCACTTGTTCGTGCTGCCATAATGGGGATTGTGGTTTTTGGCGCCCAAGAAACGGGTAGGATTGTATCTGCTTCTCGGGCATTGATTTTATCAGCCTGCTGTATGTTGATTATAAAACCTGAATGGTTAATTGACATTGGCTTTATTTTATCTTTTGTGGCGACTGGATCGATTTTAATTTTTGAACCAAAAATAAGATCAAAGCTCAATTTTCTGCCTGAAGTTCTAAAAGAAGGGTTGTCGACTTCATTGGCAGCACAAATCGGAGTCACTCCGATACTGTTTGTTACATTTGGACAGTTTAATATACTCTCGCCAATAATTAACGGATTAATTCTTTGGACCGTACCATTTATTATGATTTTAGGGGTAATTGGAGGTGTGTTAGGTTTAGTTATACCAATTTTAGGCAAACTGATATTATATATTAGCTATCCTTTATTATGGTGGTTCGTTTCTATCGTTACATTGTTGGATTTTTAGTTTTGGTTGTTTTTGGAATTGGGGTTTCCATATTCCAAATTCCTGATTCCAACTTCCGTATAATTGCTTGCGATGTAGGCCAGGGAGACGCGATCCTAATTACTTATAGGAATTTGCAAATTCTCACAGACGGCGGACCGAACAATAAAGTAATTGATTGTTTAAGTAGACATACTCCTTTTTGGGATAGAGAAATTGAGCTGGTTATTTTGACCCATCCTGATGCAGATCACTCTACTGGCCTTATTGATGTAATCAAAAGATACAATGTTGGTGCTTTACTTGAAAATGGGGTCGATTCTGGCACTCAAGTCTATAAAGCGCTAGAGAAAGAGGTGGGGGGGCGGGGTATCAATGTGATTAAATCAACTATTGGTATGAAGTTAAGGTTGGGTATGATATATTTGGATATACTCCACCCATCGAATGACTTCATAGATTCCAAAACCAACAACTATTCGATAGTAACACTGGTAAAATATAAAGAATTTGAGGCTCTTTTCACTGGAGATATTGAAGATTCTGTCAGTGATTTAATTGCAAGAAATTGGACAAAAGGAACCATTGAATATATCAAAGTACCTCATCATGGAAGCAAGAACGGATTATCTGAAAACCTTATCAAGGTGTCCATGCCTAAACTGGCAGTAGTCTCACTTGGTAAAAATTCCTACGGCCATCCACACGAAAAAATACTACAAATGCTAAATGACAAAAAGATAAATATTTACAGGACTGATTTGGAGGGGGATATTGAGGTAGTAACAGATGGAAAGAAATATTGGGTGGTAGATTTGTCAAGATCATATAGGGAAGAAAGGGGGATCCTAACGCCAGTTGAATTCTAGCTGACGGACTTGAAAATTTCTCCGGCTACGCGCTCTGGGGGAGTACCACCAGGATTAAGTTCTTTAAGACTCGTATCAATTGCTTCTTGATCGGTTGCCTGAATAGCCTTCAAAAGGGGCTCGACCTCGTTGCTTCTAACGGCTCCTTGATTTATCAACACCCTAAAAAGTTCTTGTTTTTTTTGTTTCCATGTATAATATGCCGTATTATATTGTAATTATTAATGAATTTCAATGGGAAAAGACATTTTTCGGGAGTTTGATGAGGAACTGGCAGGGATAATTGAGCACGAACGCGGCTTCGTTGGCTACATTGCCCAAGTTACCGGGGGTGCTTCTGAGGGTGAAATTGAGAGAGTTGCCAAACTTCATGCCATAGAGAGAATGTTGGACCCTGATGGGCTTAACCAAATTGGTCCGTGGGATGAGAACACTGCGGAATTATTAGTACGTCATCTCGATGAGGAAGGCTACGAACGTGAGCTTCAAGAGTGGATTTCGGATCCCGATCGGTTCGATTTAGATCCGGAGAGGGTCGAAGAGGTTGAGAGAGAGGTTAGAAAGATTTTCGATTTAGAGCCTTTCCGTGCCTAAGAGTTTTTTGGCGAATTCCGGCAGATTTTCTGCCTCGGTTATTACTAATTGGACAATTTCTTCTCCTGTCAAATCAAAATCTTCCCCCCATAACCACTTTTGAGAAGAGTGAGACTGCCCTCGACCTGGAGGAGTTTTTTTCTGAATTCTCTGCTTATCGCCGCAGCAGCAATTACTTTTTGGATTCCTAAATCTGACACAATAGACGCATTCTATCATTTTTTTGTCAAAAAAGCTAAAATGGGGAGATGGTTAATGATCAAATTGTTAAGGCTTTAGAGAAGGCAAGTGGGGTTAAGAATCCTCAAATTGAATTTCCGGAAAATGAGGCTTTTGGAGATTATTCTTCAAATATTGCAATGCAGATGACACAAAAGGGCGAAAGTGGTAATTTTTTGGAGAATATTGAATGGTTTTGGAAAAATATAAAAAAGAACAATTTTTCAAAGTACTACGATACTTCTCTTCCGGTTGGTAAGCTCAAAAACTCCCCAATTTATCTCAGAGGGTCGACTTTCGCCAAAATCAGAGGCTTCAGAAAAGAATTTGAAGGGCACCCTGAAATTACGCGTGGATATTTTCGGGCTTTTCCGTATGTTTTATTCAATCCCGAACATCTGATCAGAATCGAAAAGTATGAAGCAAGATATTTATTAGTTGGCCATTTAGATAAACAGTTTGCTGTGGTGGTTGAGGTGGATTTTAATAAGATACAAGGGTTTATTGTCAGTTCTTTTATGGTTAAAGACAGATACTTACAATCCAGAGAAGGTAGTTGTGAGAAGCACAAGAAAGTGGGTAAGCCTGCGGGGACTGCCATACCCCCGATCCTGGCCCCCATTAGATGGCACAAGGCTATCTCACGGGGTGGTGGAAGCAGATTTTCCACACTTCAGGATACCCAAGAATTTTATAGCAAATTAGAGGCAAAAAGTCAAGGCTTGTTCTCGTTAGATTATGAAATAAAAAGAAGTCCAAGAGAGTTGGCTGAAGAAATTGTCGAAAAAATAAATAGCGGAGCGGGCTTGCCGGCTGTAGCTGAAATGAAGGCTGGATTTATCAACTTTTGGTTAAAAAAAGACATATTACTTAGTAATTTGATAGAGATTGATAGTCAAAAAGAGGACTTTGGAAAATCGGATATTGGTCAGAATAAAACTGTAGTTATTGATTATTCTGCACCCAATATCGCTAAGCCTTTCGGTATTGGCCACCTTCGGTCAACCGTAATTGGTCAAGCAATTTATAATTTATATAAATATCTAGGATACACAGTTATTGGAGATAATCACTTGGGAGATTGGGGGACACAGTTTGGAAAACTTCTGTACATGATCGACAAAACAAAAACAAAGGATTTGTCAATTGAAAATTTAGAGAAGATGTATGTGGAGTTTCATAATTTAGCAAAAGATGATCCAACACTGGAAATTCATGCTCGTGCATGGTTTAAAAAACTAGAAGATAACGATATAAACGCCAGAACCACCTGGAAACAGTGCGTAAATGTTTCTTTAAATGAATTTCAGAAGATTTATGATTTATTGGAAGTAAAAATTGATAATACTTTTGGAGAAAGTTTTTATCTCGAAGGAATGAAAGATATGCTTATTGAACCCAAAATAAACAAATTTTTAACAAACGGTGAAGATGGAGATTCAAAAGTTATAAATTTAGAAAAAATGGGGATTAAGACGCCTTTGATGTTTTTGAAAAGTGATGGTGCAACAACTTACGCAACAAGAGATATGGCGACACTGCAATTTAGGCAAAAAAAATATAATCCCGACATAATTATTTATGAGGTCGGTGCAGAGCAAAAATTGTATTTTGAGCAACTTTTTGCTTCCGCCAGACTGATGGAATTGGTAAAAAAATCGGTTGAGCTTGTTCATACTGCCCATGGGCTTTATTTAGATGTAGACGGCAAGAAATTTTCGACAAGAAAAGGAAAAACAATTAAATTAGATGAGGTTTTATTGGAAGCAATTGAAAGAGCCAAAAAGTTGGGGAATAATAATCAGGAAATAGCAACGCAAGTAGGCATAGGAGCGATAAAATATTTTGATCTTATGCATTCAGTCCAAAGTAACGTAGTTTTTGACTGGGAAAAAATGTTTGCGATGGAAGGAAATTCAAGTCCGTATATTCAATACACAATTGCAAGGTGTAATAGTTTGATAGAGAAAGCGCCTACCTTTAAGGGTGTGACCCTACAAGGTATTACTTTAACTTCAAATGAACAGGAACTTTCAATTCTTCGCAAATTATCCCAATTTCAGGAGATAATCATTAATGCCGCCAAAAATTACTCACCCAACGTTTTATGTAATTATTTGTATGAACTAGCGCAAAAATACAACACTTTTTATAACAAGCACAAGATAATTGGTTCTAGCAATGAAGTTTTTAGACTTGAGCTAACTTCTGGGGTGAGTCAAGTTCTTAAAAACGGTCTAAACCTTCTTGGTATCCAAGCTCCTGAAAGGATGTGAGGCAATTTCTGTTACTTTCTCAACGATGTTTTTAGGCCTTTCCTGCAATTGTTCTTCTAATCTTCTTTCAATGAAAGACACTTTAAGGTCTTTTAACATTTCTTCAATTTCAGGATCGGTTAGTTTAATGTCTTGTTTTTCTGCGATTTTAACTATGACTTGAAGAATTTTTGTAATTTCGCGCTCGGCAGTTAGGTTTACATTCATATCCACCTCTTCCCGGAGAGATGAGATAAAGCTTTGCCTGTTTTGGCTCATTAAAACTATCAAAGTTAATATTATGGCTTCAAGCGAAACTATCGTTGTCATTAATGGATAGGGGAATGGGTCAAAGGCATTGATGGCAGGGATTTTACCTTGATTAACTAGTACCCAAAACACAAAAAAAAGAATATTTATAGTCAAAAAACTGAAACTGCCGAAGGTAGAAGTTAGGTGATCCGCCAGTCGAATCGACCCTGGTCTTTTTTTGAGCTCTCTGGCCTCCAGGCTTTTGATTATGGTCGACATTGAATTATGTTAGAATACCAGAAGATGAAATACAACAGCACAAAACTTTCGAATGGATTAAGAGTAATTACTGTTCCAATGGCTTCGAGTGAATCAACCACTCTGACTATTTGGGTTAAAACAGGATCAAGGAACGAGGATAAAAAGATAAATGGTATAAGCCACTTCCTTGAGCATATGGTTTTTAAGGGGTCGTCCAAGCGTCCTAGTGCAAAGGAAATATCTGAAGTTGTTGATTCATTTGGGGGTGAATTCAATGCAGCAACTTCTAAAGACTGGACCAATTTCTATATAAAATGCAGGAATGCTTCAATAGAAACCGCTTTTGATGTTTTGTCTGATATGGTTCTTTCACCCATTCTTAAAGTCGAGGAAATAGAAAGAGAAAAGGGAACGATTGTTCAGGAACTAGCCATGTATGAAGATACTCCAATGATTAAAATTAACGATGTTTTTGAAGAATTGGCGTTTGACAATCATCCATTATCTTGGGACGTAGGTGGAAATGAAAAGTCTGTTAGAAGTATTTTAAAAAGTGATTTTGAAAAATATAGAAGGGAATATTACTATCCAGAAAATATAATTATAACTGTTGCTGGGGGGATAAGTGAGAAGAAAGTTTTAGGATTGGTTAATAAATACTTTAAAGAACTCAAGAATTCAAAAACTCAAGAATTCAAGGCAGATAAAAAATTTCAAGTGAGTCAAAGTCAATCTCGAGTAAAGATCAGAAATAAAAAAAGTGATCAGGCTCATCTTATATTGGGATTCATGGGTGATGGTAGAGAGTATGGTAATAGGTACGCACAATCTGTTCTATCTACAATTCTAGGTGGGGGAATGAGTTCAAGACTTTTTATTGAAGTTAGGGAGAGACGGGGCCTGGCCTATGCCGTCAAAACCGGAATTGAAAGATATCAAGAGACGGGTTACATAAGCACATATATTGGAACTGATCCTAAAAAGATTGAAGAAGCAATAGCCGTGACACTGGAACAGTATCACGGAATTTCCAATGGCCAATTTCCAATTTCCAATGAAGAACTTGCGAAAGCAAAGGAGTATCTGAAGGGGCATATAGCGCTAGGTCTAGAGGACACAAGTGCTGTTAATGAATTTTTTGCATTTCAAGAGTTATTTTTAGACAAGGTGATTACTCCGGAAGAGCTATTTAAAAAAATAGATTCAGTTGGTCTCGATGAAGTTTATGAAGAAGCCAAAAGGCTATTTAAAAAAGAAAAATTAAACCTGGCAATAATTGGTCCTTACAAAGATGAACAAAAGTTTTTAGGATTAATTAAATGAAAGGCTTAGAATTCCCGACAGTAACAACAAAGGTAAAAGGTTTAAATAAAAAATTTGACATAAATAGCCCTCTAGGGCGCGGGGAGTATTTTGAAGCCAAAGTTGGTTCGGAGATTGGGCGAATTAAAAAATATTTAGAGAAAAACACATTTGTAGCCTATCTCATTGGTAAGAAAAACTCCGGAAAAGGCACCTACTCACAAATATTCACAGAAATTTTTGGTGAAGACAAAATAAGCCTTATTTCTATTGGCGATATAGTTAGAAATGTTAGTCTTGATTGGGATGGTTTCAAAAAAACTGACAGATTTGAGAGGCTCAAAAAGCTCTATAGGGGCTATATTTCTTTTGATGACGCTTGCGATGCATTAGTTGGTCGATCACAATCAAAACTTCTTCCGACAGAATTTGTATTAGCTCTTCTCAAGCTCACAATTGAGGATCATAAGGGCAAAACTCTTTTTATTGATGGCTTACCTCGCGAGCTCGACCAAGTATCGTACTCACTTTACTTTAGAGACCTTATTGGCTATAGAGAGGATCCTGACATGTTTATTCTTATCGATATCCCAGAATCGGTGATAGATGAAAGAATAAAATATAGGGCAGTTTGTCCAGAATGTAAAAATACAAGAAATGTAAAGCTATTAATAACGAGTAGAGTTGAATACGATAGAAAAACAGACAAATATCATCTCCTTTGCGATAGTCCTAGATGTAAAGGCGGATTTAGAATGGAGCCAAAAGAGGGAGACGAACAGGGGATTGGTCCAATTAGAGAAAGGTTAAATAAAGACGAAGAGATTCTAAAAAAAGCATTCAATCTCCATGGGATACCCAAAGTACTTCTTCGAAACCATGTGGCCTATAAAGATGCAGATAAACTGTTTGATAGTTATGAAATCACCCCCGAGTACTCATTTGAGAGAAGCGGGGATAAAATTAAGGTAATTGAAAAGCCCTGGACGGTTAAAGATGATAATGGAGAAGAATCTGTGAGCCTTCTTGCCGCCCCGGTTTTTATTTCACTAGTCAAACAGCTTGTTGAGGCGTTAGATATTTAAATCCATTGACAAACTTATGGTGTTCTATTATAGTATACATAATTGTATATTATGGACAGACTTAGTTTGTTATTAAAATCCAAACAATCCTTATTTCATACCCAGGATCTAGCCTTACTTTGGGCTATTGAAAATAGGCACACGCTAAGAATAACCATTTCCCGTTACATCAAAAAGGGAATATTGAATAGTATTACACGGGGTTTATATTCAAGTGTTCCAGTCAATAAATTAGATAAATTTGAATTAGGGACGGCACTTATTCACAAATTTTGTTACGTTAGCTGTGAAACAGTACTCTTTAACGAAGGGGTAATAAACCAAATAGTTTACCCAATTACCTTTGTATCGTCGGTTTCTAAAAAGATTGAATTTAACGGCACACAATACATTTATAGACAGATAAAGCCAGAAATTTTGATGGATTCAAATGGAATAATTGAAAAAGCAGGCTATTTTATAGCTACAAGAGAAAGGGCAATTTCTGATATGCTTTATTTTAATCCCAAATATTACTTCGATAATATACAAAAATGATACTTATACGAGAACAGGATAGGTTGCACAAAATACAATTACAAAGATTGTTAGTTGCCGTGGTAGATAATCCAGTTTTATCTCAAACACTTTATTTCAAAGGTGGAACTGCCGCCACTATGCTTGGCTTTTTGGATCGTTTTTCAGTCGACTTGGATTTTGATTTAAAAGAAGGCTCAGATGTTTCAAAAGTAAGAAAAGAATTCAATAAAATATTCCAAAATTTGGACTACAAAGTCGAAAAGGGTGGTGATAAAAGTTTATTTTTTACTCTTAAATACCAAGCTAAAGACGGTTTGAGAAATACAATTAAAATAAGTGCTTTCGACGGTGCTGTTAAAAATAATGATTATGGCTTGGTCAAAATAGGAGAAATCGACAGATTAGTTACTTGTCAAACTATTGAGACTATGTTTGCAAATAAATTAGTTACAGTGATAGACAGATACAATAGACACAAAGAAGTTGCAGGCCGTGATATATATGATATCCATTACTTTTCCTCACAAGGGTATGGATTTAAAGAAGAGATTATAAAAGAAAGAACCGGTTTACAATCAAAAGAATACATTAAGAAATTAATTGATTTTATAGAAGAAAAAGTGACAGATAAGATAATAACTGAAGATTTAAACACGCTTTTGCCTCTTCCCAAATTTAATAAAATTAGAAAAGTTTTGAAACAAGAAACATTGATGTTTTTAAGAGGTTTAATTTAACTGCTTCATTCTCTGTGTGTCAGGATGCTGGGAATTGAACCCAGTGCCTCTGCTTCCCGAAAGCAGCGTGATACCGATTCACCACATCCTGTTATTTGTGTCCTCGCCAAGAATCGAACTTGGATTTAGGGTTTAGGAAACCCCCGTTCTATCCGTTGAACTACGAGGACTTATAGATATTTTACACTATTTAATCGTAAGAGAATAAAGATTTGAGGTTGAGGAATTGCTTCCTAGGTTTGTTAATATCAAAATTTTACTGGCATTACTAAATGGATAGGCGAATGGGACAATGTAAGCTCCTGAATAAACAATTTGACTATTTGTTCCGTCATAGTCCATTGCGATTATATTCCCTTCCTCTGCAGACATGAGTAAATGGCTATTGGGAAACCAATGTAAATTTACATCTTCACCGCTCGAAATTAAAAAGTTTTTATCCTCTTTGATATCGTAAGCATATGTATGACCATCTGTAATATTTCGTTCTTCTTTTTGAGTCGATGCGCCTGGGAGTGGTCTTACTAAATCTTTTTCTAATACACCTGACGATGATGCAGTATAAAGTATCATTAATTCATCCAGTGAAAAAACTAGTCTTGAGGTTTTTCTTAGGAACACTTCGGTTAATTGTGGTGGTAGATTTCTTAAAATTGCTGCCTGTTTTGTTTTTCTAATTATTTCCCATTCGGTTAGCACCCCATCTTTTTTTGAAGCAATATTGGTTCTTTGAGATTGGGAAACAAATGAATTGGTCTGAAGTAGAAATAAACCTTGCGATGTAGTTAACAATATCTCACTTCCATCTGGTGAAAATTGGTAAGAAGAATCTGTGAGGTCTCCATCGGTGATCTGCCTTGGATCTCTATCAAATCCCAATGGGAGATTGACAACATCAATTATCCAAAAACCCTTTTTGTCGATATAGCCGATTTTACCACCATCTTCCGATAAAACTGGGTTTTGTGCACCTGACGAAGTGACAGGAGAAAGTGATGGGGCTACCTTAAAGAGAGAAATAGTTGTTTGAGTTACAATCTCCTTTTCAATTACAAGTCTCTTATACCATGGGGAAAATCCGTCTTTTTTGACCTCAACATCATATGTTCCAGGATGAAGCGAGATAGTTGCATTTGTGGCTGTTTTTAAATCCCCATTTACATAAACCGAAGCTCCATCGGGTTCTGATTTGATTACTAATATCCCATTGGGTTGGAACTTTAAGGATGTCAGGTTAAATCTGTAGCCTCTGGCATAAAAAGATACAAAAGTACCAAGTACTCCAACCACGATCAAAGTTGAAAGAAAAATATAGACTCTTAGTCTTGCCATTTGCTATATAATACCTCTAAATGCTTAGGAAGAACATCGCAATAGACCTGGGGACCGCAAATACTTTGGTTTGGGTGGCCGGAGAAGGCCTTGTGGTTAATGAGCCTACAGTTGTTGCTATTTCTGCGGATGATAATAAGGTGGTTGCGGTAGGTGAGGAAGCTAGAAAAATGCTAGGAAGAACTCCAGAGGCTTTGATTGCAAGCCGCCCGATGCGTGACGGAGTGATTGCTGATTACCAAATAACTGAAGCTATGCTTAAATACTTCATTAGTAAAGTTGTTGGAAGATTTCAGTTTTTTAAGCCGGAAGTTATGGTTTGTGTTCCTGCGGGCTGTACTCAAGTTGAGAGAAGGGCGGCACTTGACGCCACACTCTCTGCTGGAGTCGCACATGCATATCTAATCGATGAGCCACTAGCCGCCGCAATTGGGGCGGGGATTCCAGTTTCAGCGCCTTCCGGGCATATGATAGTGGATATTGGTGGTGGTTCAACTGAAGCTGCTGTAATTTCTCTAGGTGGGGTTGTAGTCCACAAATCGGCGCGGGTTGCAGGAAATAAAATTGATGAAGCTATCCAAAATTTTTTAAAGAAAAAACATAATTTAATAATTGGAGACAGTACTTCCGAGGAGATTAAGCTTAAAATCGGATCGGCAATTACTCCTATCAAAGAGGAAAAATTAGAAATTAGTGGTCGAGATTTAGTTTTTGGGCTACCCAGAAGTGTTACGGTTGGTTCGAGTGAAGTAAGTGAGGCCATTCGGCCAGTTCTTCTTCAAATAATTGGTGCCGTTAAAGGGGTTTTAGAAGATACCCCACCCGAGTTGGCCTCTGATATCATAGATAAGGGGATAGTTATGAGTGGAGGGACATCAACCCTTCGTAATTTTGATAAATTAATGACTCAAGAAACCGGAGTTCCTGCTCACGTTGCCGATGAACCGTTTCTTTGTGTAGTTAGAGGTACGGGGCTGGTTCTCGAAAATATTGAGCTTTGGAAAAGAAGTGTAAGTACTAGAGGATGAGATAGGTTAAAACCTATAATACTTATATAATTTTGAATAATTAATGTTTAAGAAATGAGGATAAGTATAAAAACTTGTGACTAAAAAACGAACACAAAAATACACACAAAGTGTTAAATTTAGTAGGTATAAAAATTTAAAATTTAGACTTGTAGTTTGATTGATATAGGATATAAAGAGATGAAAAAAATAAAAAAACAATTAAATAAAACGGCCCGAGAACAAGTCAATATACTAGATATTACTGTCGATAGCACTGATATAAGCCAAGTGCTAACGGCCGTGGCAGAAAAAGTATCCCATAACATTAAATTTTATATAACCACACCTAACCCCGAGCTTATTTTAGCTTCAACAAAAAATAAAAAATTGAAAGATGCTTTAAACAACGCAGATTTCTCAATTCCAGATGGGGTTGGGTTAAGAACGGCTGTTTGTAATTTAAATATTATTAAGGGTCGTGTTCTTTTTTTGCAATTAGTTAAACTAGCCTATAAAAATAAATGGAGAGTATTTTTCTTGGGAGGATTAGATAACGAGGCGGAATTAGCAGCTAAAAAACTTGGAGCAAGATTTGCTAAGGGTCCAATTTTGAATAATGAGGCTAAACCTGTATTAGAAAGAGATATTAAGTTGCAGATTGATGTTATTAAAAAAATTAATGAATATAGACCCCATCTTCTTTTTGTCGCCTTTGGAAATCCAAAACAAGAAATTTGGATATATAAAAATCTATCAAAATTAAATATTGGTGGTGCAATGGCTGTTGGTGGAACTTTTAGATATTTATCTGGTTTTTCTAAACTTCCGCCAAAGTGGATGGAAAAATTAGGCTTGGAATGGGTTTGGAGGTTTCTAACCGAGCCAAAAAGGATTTTTAGAATTTTCAATGCCTTTCCACTTTTCCCAATTAGGGTTTGGATACATAAATTGAAAACTAAATAGCTAGTTTGATTTTGCCATCGGCATATTGACTGAGAAGAATATTGACGATTGTCTGATAGGGTATGCCCTTTACTTGAGCTTTTGATTTTATTTTCGAAATAACATTTTTTTTGACACGAATAGTCATACTTTGCCTGTTTTCTATATGCCCTTTTGCAGCTTCTTGAAGTTCCAATTTGTATTTTTCGAATTGTTTTTTAGACATAGGAAGCCATTCTCCTTGTGCAATAGAGGCTTCCAACTCTTTCTCGTAGTCATCTAATACTAGATTTTTAAACGGATCTTTATTTTTCATTTTTTATATATTTTTTGGTAAATTCTCTACTTGGCCAACATGTCTTAAGAAATATAACCTTTCTAACCTTATCTTTTACATATGGTACTGCATAGGCATAATTATCAATCTTAACTATTAGTATTCTCTGATTCGAATATTTTTTAAGGTTTGGATTTTTAGTATCTTTTAAAACTTTGCCATCTGTTATCGCATCAATAATTTCTTCAAATCCAATACCTCTGTTTTTTTTCAACCACTTATTCTTGTCAGGATTATAATCAAAATCCATGATAATTATATTATATATGTATGTACATTGTCAATACTTTCTTTCCAAAATGAAGTCAATAAGCTCTTTTAGTTGACTTCTAGCTGGTTCTTTTTTAAGAAAACCAAGTTTTTTATCAAAAATTTCCTTTGCCATATTTTTTTCTTTGGTGGCAAGTTTTTTAACATAATCAATCCCTTTTGTGTTTGCCAGTGTTGTTTTGCCTTCTTTTTTGTCCTGATCGTAATCAATTAAATCATCAACTAGCTGGAAACATCTTCCTAGATGTAATCCGAAGTTGGTAATCTTATTAAGTTCACTTTTGCTGGCACTGGCCAATAATGCACCCAAACGCATTGGTCCAGCGATTGAGTAGTAACCGCTTTTACTGTCAGCTGAAAAAAAATATTCAGTGTCAGGTATGTTTTTTCTGTTTTTTTCGGCCCATATGAGTTCAACTCCTTGCCCTAAAACAGTTCTCATCATAATTTTATAGAATTCATCAATGATTTTTGTATCACCTTGATTGATTATCATTTTCCACATAACAGTCATTAAGGCGTCGCCTGCGTTAATTGCTAGTTCAAGCCCATAAATTTTATGAAGTGTTGGTTTTCCCCTTCTCAAATCTGATTTATCTTCAATGTCGTCGTGGATCAAAATCCATTCTTCGGATAACTGCATTGCGGCTGCAGTTTTGATGGCTTGATTTGCTTTTAATCCCAGCGCTTCGGTTATAAGAAGCACGAAAGTTGGTCTAAGATATTTACCCTTTCTTTCCGGATATTCCCGGTTTATTTTCCAATATAGTTCAACTCCTTTTGCAAATTTTTTTGGAATGGAAAATTGACTAGGGTAGATCGGGTCTTTTAGATATTTTTCAATTTCTGGCCAGACGAGTTTTTTTGTTCTTTCTAAAGTATCTTGTACCACGACTGTATTATACGCCAGTATGATATAATTTTCAGCATGTCTGATCCAAAAACTCTTCCCATAGGAACAGTGGTCCCAAGTCATATTGCCATGATTTTGGATGGTAATAGAAGGTGGGCTAGGAGTAAGGGGCTTAAACCCTGGGAGGGGCATTACAGGGGTTATTTAGCAGTAGAAAAACTTGCTCATTCAGCTAGAAAGCTTGGGGTGCACACTTTTACAGTTTGGGCATTTTCAACTGAGAATTGGGACAGGCCAAAAAGTGAAGTTAATGCCATTATGAATCTTTTTAGAAAAGCCTTAAAAGAAAAAGAAAGAGAATTTCATAAAGATAAAGTTGCTCTGGTTCACTTAGGTAGAAAAGATAGATTACCTCTTGATATCCAAAAAGAGTTAACAAGAATTGAGATAGAAACGGAGAAGTATAAACAAAATCATATTTTTAACTTGGCTGTTGATTATGGCGGCCGCGATGAAATTTTAAGAGCTACTCAAAAAGCAATTGACTCAGGTGTCAAAAAAATTGACGAAAAATCTTTCGAAAAATACCTCGACACTTATACTCAGCCATATCCAAACCCAGATTTGTTTATAAGGACTTCAGGAGAGCAGAGAACTAGTGGCTTAATGCCTTGGCAAATGGTTTATGCGGAATACTTATTTAGTGATATTCATTTACCTGATTTTTCTCCTAGTGATTTAAAAAATGCAATTCTTGATTTTAGCCGTAGAAGGAGAAGGTTTGGAGGGAATGATGCTGTGGAACACTTCAAATTTGATCCAAAACTTGTAGCTAAACTAGAACTCAAATGGTGGAGACTTGGAAATATACCACAGGGTGTCACCCTGCTGGATTATTCAATTAAGCATTTAAAAGAACAGTTTGGGTTATCTAAAGAACTTGCCAAGAAAGCTGCCAAATTTACAATTGAAGCTTTTGCTTTTGGGGAAAAAGGTAAATGGGAAAAGGCAAAAATTTCACTTAAAAAGTTTTACCGGCTTATTAAAAATGAGCTTAAACTTGCTTTTGAACCAGAAATAGTAGCTTCGATGGAAGTCCAAATGAGGAGGGAAAACGGAGAGGTAGAGGAAACCACAAAAACTCATTTAGCAGAAGTCTATAGAATCTCGCTTTTTCAAGCAGCCAAAGCTGCACACCTTAGAGTTTTAGCAAATATTGAAAGAAATAAAGGCAATTGGGATAAAGCAGAAGATTATTTGGAGAAGTATTACAGTGCATTAAAGGAACGTATAGCCTGACCTTTAAGGGTGTAACCCTTCAAGGTCTGTACTCAAATCTAATTCTTCAGTTTGATATTTAAAATTTTCTACGAAGTCTTTATAACTTTTAATATTGTTATACTTAATAAATGTACTTTCATTAAAATAATCAAGAACTTCTTTGTTTTTTACCCAAGAGATATTGAAGTGGTTTAAATAGTGAGCATAGGAGGAGTATGCATTAACCAGATCCTTAGTAAATTTAAGTGGGTTCTTATGAATATATCGAGTAAGATCAAGCAAATAATCTTTATTAATTACATTAGCGGCTTTATATGTTCCTTGGAATAACGGACCCAACCTTTTATATCGTTTATTAAAATACATTGAATATCTAGTGAATATTGACTTAGTAAATTTCTTGATAGAATCTTTATCTTTTTGTTTCACTAAAATATGAACATGATTTGGCATAAGGCAAAATGCAAAAAGTGTTATTTCCTCACCGTAATTTGTAATCTGCTTGGGTATACCTTTAAAGGTTACACCCTTCAAGGTAAAATCTTTTTTGAGGCTTTCAGTATCGAGTGGAGGACTAAGGCATTCTTTTAAGTAATTCAAAAAGACTTTGTAATCTTGTTCATCCATAAATATTTTTCGCTTTTCTACACCTCGATTGTAAATATGATAAATGGAGTTTGAAATATAAAATTTAACAACATTTTTGCCAGGCATAATTTAGTATACCTTTAAGGGTTACACCCTGCAAGTACTGCAAGTACAAAGTGTGATAAAATTAAAAAATGAAGACCTCAAAAGTTTTTACAAACCCCACGATCTTGAAGATACTAGATTATTATAAAAATCTCTGGGCACTTTCTTACGCGATAGGGATCGCGCATTGGGATTTAGAGACCTATATGCCACCAAAAGGAGTTGGCGCTCGTGGTGAGGCATTAGGAAGGCTTTCCACTATACGTCAGAAGTTATTTCTAAACAAAGATTTTGTTTCACTCATTCATAAATCTCAAAAAATAAATAATTTAACAGATGAAGAAAAAGCAGTTGTTAGAATGCTTACTAGATCACTTAAGTTTTACGAAAAATTACCCTCAAAATTTATAGAAGAATTTGAAAATTTAACAAACAAGTCGACTGTTGTTTGGAGAGAAGCGAAGGCAAAAAATGATTTTAAATTATTTAAACCATATTTAACAAAAATTTTTAATTCAAATTGCAAAATGGCTGATTACTTAGGATATGTTAATAGTCCGTATGATGCACTACTGGATCAATACGAAGAAGGTTTAACCACAAAATATGTCGAAAATTTTTTTCTTGAAATTAAAAATCCACTAAAGAATCTACTTTCCAAAATAATGAATGCAAAACCTGCCCGCATTGCTACGCAAAGCGTTGCAGGCGGGTATGATAAACAAAAAATGTCAGAGTTAAATGACAAAATATTAAAATATTTCTGGGGCGAGTATGGTCAAAACTTTCGACTGGACACCTCAACTCATCCCTTTACGACATCTTTTAGTAAGTCGGATACAAGAATTACAACTTGGTATCATGATCGCGATTTTGCAAGAAGCCTCTTGGCCACAATTCATGAATTTGGTCATGCTCTATATGATTTACAAAGTGCAGATGAGCTTGAAATGACTTCAATTGCCGGTGGGAGCTCTTTGATAATTCATGAGAGTCAATCAAGATTCTGGGAGAATTTTATGGGGAGAAGTGAAAGTTTTATCGATAAGTTCTTATCTGATATGCAATTGGCTGTTCACAGTTCACAGTTGACGGTTGACAGTGTTTATACATATTTTAATAAAGTTTCTCCAGGACTTTTAAGGGTTGAAGCAGATGAAGTTACATATCACTTCCACATCATGTTGAGATTTGAGATAGAGAAAGAAGTAATAGAAGGAAGATTGGAGGTTCGCGATTTGAGAGAGATATGGAACGCGAAAATGAAAGATTATCTTGGCATAACTCCAGAAAATGATTCAGAGGGAGTACTTCAAGACATTCATTGGAGTGGGGGAAGTGTGGGCTATTTTCCAACTTACAGTCTGGGAACATTTCTAGGAGCACAGTGGGCTGACCAGATGAAGGTCGGACCCTTACAGACGCGCCCACTAGAGGGTCCGACTTTTGTGAAACTGTGGCTTCGGAATCATATTCATAAATTTGGATCGACTTACACTTTAGTTGATCTTTTAAAGAAAAACGGGATGAAATTTGATCCAAAAGTGAATCTTAAATATCTTCAAGAAAAATATTCAAAAATATATAATTTTTAGAAATTGACTATTGACGAGAGATGTAACTCTTTGATATCTTCTGATGAAGATTGATAAGTTACAGGCAAGAGACTAATAATATATGGATCAAAACGATAAAAAAAGAATCAAATTAGAAGATCTTCCGGATTTACTTACAGTCCGTGAAGTTTCAGAGCTTCTTCGTGTTTCACCCCTTACTATTAAAAGATGGGGTAAACGCGGAAAGCTTCCCGCAATCCGCATCAATTCTCGGGGAGACAGGCGCTATAAGAAGGAAGCTATCCTCTGGCTTCTGGGAATGCAGGTAAAAGAATAACACAATAAAGTAGTTCTTGACAAATGGTACAATAATTACTACTATTGTACCATAGAATACAAAATATGAACCAACTGGCAGAGATGTTGATAAAGGAATGGCACAATCGACCCCTGCCTGATATTATTTCCAGGGATATTGATTTAGCAGAATATAGTAATTTACAGATCAGGAAAATTGTCAGTCTGGTTGGCTTTAGAAGGGTAGGAAAAACATATATTTTTCTGGATTTTGCTAAAAAAATTGGCAAAGCCGATTGCCTTTATATCAATTTTGAGGATGAACGGATTCCCAAAAAAGTTGGTTTTTTGTCTGATGTGATTGATGCCTTGACCGAAATTTCGGGAATCAAACCGTACACTCTCCTTTTTGATGAAATTCAGAATGTGCCGGATTGGAGTATTTGGGCAAGGCGAATAGTGGAAACAACGAATCATAAATTATTTGTAACCGGTAGCTCCTCCAAATTGACTTCCCGAGAGCTTCCTACAGAACTTCGCGGAAGGTCGTTAACTGTCAACATTGAACCATTGAATTTTTCGGAATTTTTGAGATTCAAAAAGACAGATTATGACTTGCTTCCTGTGGCCAGACAGCAAAATTTCTTAAGAGAGTATATTACTTATGGAGGATTTCCCGAAGTTTCCTTGGTTGATGAAGGCAAAAAAATTTTGGTTATTAATGAGTATTACAACACTTTTGTTTCTAGAGACATTATTGAAAGGCATAGGATAAGAAATAGTGAACTTCTTAATAGTTTGATTAAGCTACTGTTGAATTCGCCGTTTTACACGATTTCTGGTTTAACTAAATCTCTAAAATCAATGGGATTTGATACCGGTAAAGCCACAATAGCCAGATACATCTCGTACCTTGAAGAAAGCCTTTTTTTACGAAATCTGGAGCTGTATACACCGAGTGTTAAAAAAAGGGGTAAGGCGCAAAGAAAACCGTATTTTGTCGATAATGCGTTTCTTTTTAGGTTTTCAACCGAATTTTCTGACAACTTCGGAAGGCTTATGGAAAACATGGTTTTTAATAGGTTGCCAAATATTTATTATTGGCGGAATTATCAGGAAAAAGAGATTGATTTTGTAGAAAGAGAGAGAGAGGTTAACAATAAATTAATTCAGGTAAGTTTTGTAAATGATAGGAGTGAAATTAAAGAAAGGGAGATAAAAAACTTGATTCTAGGATCAGAAATACTTAAATGTGATGACCTAAATCTTATAACCTGGAGCGTTGAAGGTTTCGTGGAAAAAAGCGGTAGGAGAATAAAATTGATACCGATATCAAAATTTTTAATTTAGATAGGGTATATTTTCCCCAAAAGCCAGCCGAAACACTTTTCATAACAATAAATTGTTATAGTGTCCCGGCCGGCCGAAAGTCTAGTCGAATAGCAGCCAAAGTAACGGGCCGCAAAAAAATATTAGTTCGAAAACCAAGGTCTTGTTGCTCATTTTTTTCTCCTTTGGTTTACAAGAAGCGGCTGGCTTCTGTCAGTTTCAGCCGCTCCAGGCCATTTCGTTATCTAGGGATATTCTTAAGTGCTTCTCCTCCAATAATGGCACCGATCAGACAGGCAATTAGAATTTCCGGTGTTCCAATGTACAGGAGTGAGAATCCGATTGCTGCGACGACTCCGGCTTTGTTGAGTCCTTCGAAAAACCCGATTAGGAGTGATCCAAAATTGAGTTTTCCATGATGAAAATTCGTGATTGCTTGGTTGAGTAGGTGCATTCGTGCTCCGCTGACTCCAGTCGTGATTAAGTAGATAAAACTAGACATACCATACATCACCATTGTGTCCGTGGCTTTTTCGGTGGGGTATCCAATGATATATACCCAGGCCAGTTCAAGAACAACAATCGGCCACGTAGATTTGGTTTTCATCCTGACCATAACTCCCATACCAAGCGCCATGATCGGGAGGGACGCAAGGAACAAACCTGCCGGCAAGACATTGCCGTCAGCCAGCGCGATAATCTTCGTGGCCACAGTTTCTCCTACATTAAGCGTTGTTAGTAAAATGCAGGAGAGAATCAGACCGATAAGTACCAGCAAGAAAAAGTTCCCAAGACAGTTTTTCATTTCAGCCTCCTTTCAAGGCTAGAAGAAACTTTTTGGCAAGGTGTGCAGATCTCGAGTGGCTGTCATCCGCGAATTTTTTATATATCGAGTGTTTTCTTTCACTCGGTAATTTTTGACTAGACTTTGTTAATGTACCCCCAAATTGTTATCAGGATGCAAATGTCTCCTGCCAATTTCTCAAGCCTATAGTCTATTATTTTTAGCTTCAAAAGTCAAATGTCTGATTAATTTAAATGGTGAAATTGATACTTGACAAAAAGTATTACTTTTTGTAAAGTATCCTGACTATGATTTATTCCCGTAAAATATATTCAGAACTTTTAAAACATTCCAAAACACCTCAAGTTACTGTTTTAACAGGTATGAGGCGAACGGGAAAAACAACTCTTATAAAAAAGCTTCTTTCGGACCTACCTAATAAAAACTCTATTTTTTTAGACTTCCAGAGGCTTGATATACGCGAGATTTTCCAGGAAAAAAACTATGAGGCAATTAGAAATCATTTGATTTCACAAAAATTGTATCCTAAGAATATGATTGTGGTCATTGATGAGATCCAGCTGATGCCAGATGCCACAAGTGCCATAAAATATCTACACGATCATTATGGCATTAAATTTATAATTACAGGTTCAAGCTCTTATTATCTTAAAAACTTGTTTTCAGAGTCTTTGGCTGGTAGAAAAAAGATTTTTGAACTATATCCATTGGATTTTAGTGAATTTTTAACATTTAAAAATGTAAATTTTAAGGCCTTAAATTGGAAGTCCCTGCAGTTTAATAAGCTAGAATACAACAGGCTTTCTTCCTACTACGAGGAATTTATTCGTTTTGGCGGATTCCCCCAGGTAGTTTTAGCTCAAAATCAAAGTGAAAAACTAGATAATTTAAAGGACATTTTCTCTTCATATATAAGTATTGATATAAAGTCCCTAGCGGACTTTAGTGATGAAAGGAATTTATATAATTTAGCCAAGCTATTAGCTTCAAGAGTAGGTGGTCGGATAGATTATTCGAAACTTGCAAGTTTAACCGGTCTTTCTAGACCAACTGTGACCAACTATTTATCTTTTTTTGAGAAAACGTACTTAATAAAAACAGTGGGGGTTTACACTAGAAACATTGATCGAGAGATAGTAAAAGCTAATAAATTCTTTTTTTGTGATACAGGTATCGCTAATATTTTAGCTGATATTTCGGGTGGTTCACAGTTTGAAAATACAGTTTTTAATCAATTAACTAAACAAGGTCAAATACAATATTATTCACTAAAAAACGGCAACGAAATTGATTTTATTTTAGATAAAAAATTGGCCCTAGAGGTTAAAGAGACACCCACAAGTGAAGATTTGTCATTCTTGTTAAAAATTTCAAAAATTGCAAAAGTTAACAAAATTAAGTTGGTGGGTAGAAATATCTCGCCTAAGTTTGACAATTATGTTTGGGGAGGGTCTATCTTGTGAAGAAAAATTTTTCTTACAAAAAAATCTTTAGGTACCAACAAAAGGATGGCTGGTGTGGGCCTGCTGTAATTCAGATGATTCTTCTTGCTAGTGGAATTAAAAAATCTCAAAGTGCAATTGCTAAGGATGTTTATAAGGCCTGGTGGGGAACAAATCAGGCTACGGTTTATTCTTATTTAAGTCGATTTTTCAAAAAAATGAATTTTAGACAAAATTCTAAGATTTCTGATTTAAAATATCATCTAGATAAGGGGCATCTAATAATTGTAAATTGGTGGGATGACTATGACTCAAAGGTTAACGAAGACTGTGGACATTATAGTCTGGTTTTTGATTACAACAAAAAAACTAAAAATCTTACCCTAGGCGACCCCGCTAAAAACGGTGGAATTTGGAAAATTGACGCTAAAGATTTTAGAAACAGGTGGTACGACTCTCTTGACCAACGAGGTAAAAAATGGGTCGAGGGTTGGTTTCTTTGGATTAGTCTAGTTTAATTTGCAAATTCCAAAAGTGGGAATATAGGCTATCTTTTTTATCTAACAATTCCTTATGTGATCCTATCTCTTTAATTTTTCCATGTTCCAAGACTACAATTCTATCTGCCCTCATTACAGTTGAAAGTCTGTGGGCAATTATAATTGTTGTTTTACCACTTCTTGCTTTCCAGAAAGCATCTTGGATTAGTTTTTCGCTTTCGGAGTCAAGATGGCTTGTGGCTTCATCAAAGACTATAATGTCAGGCTCGGATAATATCATTCTGGCAATTGCCAATCTTTGTTTTTGTCCTCCCGAAAGTTTAATCCCACGCTCACCTACATTTGTTTGATATTTTTTAGGTAGACTTTCTATAAATTCTTGAATATTGGCTAGTTTTAAAGCTTCACGGACCTCTTTTAAAGTTGCGTTGTTTTTACCATAGCCGATGTTATATTCGATGGTGTTATTAAATAGGATTGGTTCTTGGGGGACAACGCCTATAAATGACCTTAGATTACTTTTTTCAAAATTTTTAATATTAGTTCCATCAACCAGTATCGACCCGCGATTTACGTCGTAGAAGCGCATAAGAAGTTTAACTAGAGTGGTTTTACCAGACCCACTTCTTCCAATTAATGCTATTGATTCCCCCTTTTTAATATTAAGACTCAATCCCTCAATTGCATTTTTACGCTTTGAGTTATAGGAAAAATGGACATCGTTAAATTTGATATTTCCCTTGAGATGATTAAATTTTACTGGATAAACAGGGTCTTTTACCTGAATTTCATTATCAAGTAAGCCAAAATACTTTTTGATATCGGTGTAATCAGTTGAAATGTCCCTTAGATTATAGATAAGGTCAAAAAGCTTAGGGAAAAATATATTTATATATGAGGCCACCAGCACAAAATCCCCAATTGAAATTTTACCTGCTGAAATTAAATTAACAGATAACCATAAAACTGAAGTAATTGATGCAATTACCAAAATCCCTACCGTCATATCTATCATTCTGTAGGTCCAAAAGTGCTGCCAAAGTGTACTTTTCCAACTCTTAAATGTTTCTTTTAGGCGATCAAGTTCCCAGTTTTCTCTAGCAAAAAGTTTGACCGTTTCAAAACTAATTAGATTATCGGTTGTGATGGCCGAAATTTTGTCATCCCATTCGTTAAAAATTTCCCTGGTTTTAATATTTTTTGTGACTAAAAACTTTGTAGCAACTAGAGTCAGAGAAAAAGAAGCCATAAAAATGACAAGAAAAAGGGGATTGATGCCTTGAAAAAAATAAATCATGACAATGATCCCCACAATTATTCCCCATCCTTTTATATGAATTTTTTCAAATAAACCCCAAAATGCACTTTCGCCTCGTTTAAAAGCACTAATCAAAGACCCCGTGGATTTATTTGTGTGGAAGGCAAAATCAAGATCTTGAACATACTTAAAAATAGTTGATTTTATGTCGATTCCCACGTCAACCGCGGTCTTATCATTAAGCATCCATTTAAGGTTATGAAATATTAAGGAGGCAAACTGAACTCCAGCAAAAATCATAATCAATCTAAAAAGTTCGGCCGTATCAGATCTTTGGATCGATTCCACAAAAAGTTTAAAGAAATATGGCGTTGCCAGGTCAAGTGTTACCGCGATGGTTAAAACCACCATAAAAGACCAAAACCACACTTTCTCTTTAAATATAAAACTATAAAATCGACCAAAAATTCTTAACACTGAAGCTTAATTGTATCATTGAAACCATCCTGGTATAATGCGAGAGTATTTTCTCATGTTTAACTTTCCTGTTAAAGGCGCTATTGAAAAAGCCATTTCTATGGGCGTGCCCGAGCACACCTTAGTTTTACTTCTACTTTTGCCTGTTGTAGCTTTTGTGATAGCTTTTAGTCGCAACGTAGTCGGAATTAGGGGATTTGGGATATTCTTGCCAGCCGCTCTTGCTATTTCATTTGTAGCTACTGGGCCCGCTACGGGCATTGGTCTTTTTTTGGTTATAGTTAGCGTGTCGACGATGGTAAGAATGATGCTTCGAAAGTTCAAGCTTAAGCTTCAATACCTTCCCCGTATGGCACTTATCCTTTGGGCTTCAGTTATTGGTGTTTTGGCTGTAATGCTTACCTTCCCACAGAATGTATCCATCTTTGCGGTTCTAATCCTCATACTTCTTGCCGAAGACTTCATAAGGGTTCAATCTGGTAAAAGTATTAAGACTGCTCTAGGCTTAACTATGGAAACTTTGGTTTTAGCGCTTATATCCTATTTTTTCTTAACCCTAGTGCCTCTTCAAAATTTTGTATTAACTAACCCAGAAATAAGCCTGATCACTATTGGGATACTGGACTTTTTACTAGCTAAATACTCGGGTCTTCGTATAATGGAGATGTATCGATTTAGAAAACTAATTTCTTCATAAAAAAGATTAATCCATGAAACTATCAAGTATTTTAGGTTTAAATGCCCGAACTCAAACTTATGCCTACAGGTACAATACTCATACTGGAAAAAATATAGCTGATAGTAAGATTCAAACCGCAAGAGTGCTTAAGATTGCAGGGGTGGCTCACCCAAAGATTTATAAAAAATTCAAGAACCTGGAAGATGTTTACAATTTTGACTTTGAAATTCTCCCAGATAGGTTTGCGGTAAAGCCAAGCCGTGGCCTGGGTGGAGAAGGAATAATAGTTGTTAAGAAAAAACTTAAAAATGATGGTTGGCTGACTACGCAAAAAAAGAGGGTGACAATAGCGGATATTAAGTTTCATATTTCTGATATTTTAGAAGGTGCCTATTCTATGGGTAATGACCCTGATGTAGCTTTTATTCAGGAATATGTGGGTCGACATACGATTTTTAGAAAATGGGCCTTTCGGGGGACACCTGATATCAGAGTTATTGTTTTTAATAAAATTCCTGTACTGGCCATGTTAAGACTTCCCACAAAACAGTCGGGTGGTAGAGCTAATTTGCATCAAGGGGCGATTGGGGTGGGGATTGATATCGGTACCGGAGTAACCACGAAAGCTATTTTGGAAGGAGAGCAAATAATTTATAAACCAGACTCTATTTACAAACTTCGAGGAATAAAAGTACCCATGTGGACTAAGGTTTTGGATACTGCGGTCAATGCCTCCATTGCTGCAGGACTTGGATATTGTGGTGTAGACGTTGTATTACACCCAGATAAAGGACCGATGATTTTGGAGTTAAATGCACAGCCTGGCTTGCAAATCCAACTTGCTAATGGAGTGGGGCTTAAAAGGCGGTTGGAAAGGGTGGATGAACTTGAAGTTCGAGATGCAGAACATGGAGTGGCGATTGCTAAGGCCCTTTTTACTTCTCACCCACTTCCCCAGAGACTTGAAGATATAATTAAAATTAAGGCTGTTGAGGAAATAATCGTTAGGGATATGAATGGTAATAAAAAAAGAGTTTTGGCTAAGGTCGATACAGGAGCTTGGTCATCGGCAATTGACAGAAAATTTGCAAAATCTTTAGGACTTCTAACTAGAAATAAGATATTATGGTATAGAGACAAATTAAGTGCATTAGGGAAAGAAAGTCGCCCCGTTATCCCGGTAACTTTTTGGTTAGGTAGGAAAAAAATTAAAACCAACATGACAGTAGCCAATAGAAAATTATTAAGGTACGACGTTTTAGTAGGCAGGGTAGATTTGGGGGGTTTTTTGGTAAGTCCGGAAATTGATAAAAAAGATTTAGTTAAAGCGAAATGGTAAGTAAAGAAAAAATCTTGATTTTGACTAGTGGTAAAGTTTCTAAGCTTGACACATTTGATGTTCCTTTTAAGGCCTCGTTCGATGACATTAATTATTCTTCAGAATTTGGTGATATTTTCGTGAATGATAAAAGTTTAAAAGATTTCGAAATAATTTATTTTAGAATGGTGGGAAAAAGTTTAGAAGTTGCCACTCTTGTTGCGGAGTTTGCAGTCAAAAATAAAATAAAAATAATAGACAAAATTTATGAAAACAGCCTCCTTATGCCACTTTCATTGGGTAAGAGTATCGAGTTAAAAAAATTAATAGATGCTGGAGTATCTGTCCCCAAAACAGTTTTCGGGGATCTAAAAAAACTGCCATACCCGTTTATCGTTAAATCAACAAATAGCCAAAAGGGGAGAGAGGTTTGGCTGGTGAGAAATGAGATAGAGATGGGAGAATTAAGAATGAAATTCCAAAAAGGAAAGTTCTATTTTTCTCAAGAGTTTATTCCGAATGCCAAAAGAGCAAGACTGCTTGTAATTGGAGAAAAGGTGATTGGTGGGATTTTAAGACAAACCAAATGGAATAAAGATGGGACTAAAGAAGTGCTAAACCCCATTCCTAGTGACATGGAAAAGTTAGCTCTTTTTGCAACCAGGTCGGCCGGTCTTGATATAAGTGGAGTCGATATTCTAATAAATAAGATGGGTGAGATGTTTATAATTGAGGCAAATGCAGCTCCTTCCTGGAAATTAATTAACAAGTACTGCGGGGTCTTGATAGAAAATGAAATCATTAAATATATACAAAACCAAGTTTAAAAAGTTTGGAGTTGACTCTAAAAGTTTGCTCTGGAAAAGTAGTGGAGCGGCTCATCAGAGATTCAGACAGTTTTGGGCAGAAATAGATTTTAATGACAAGAAGGTCTTAGATATCGGTTGTGGGTTTGGTGAAATGGGGAATTTTCTGGCCAAAAGGTATAAAAACGTAGACTATAAAGGTATCGATATTACGCCAGAATTTATTGAAAGTGGACAAAAACTATACCCAGCTTTTGACCTTAATGTTGCTGATTTTCACGACCTAATAAACACCGAATCTTATGATGTAGTGTTAGCAAGTGGTGTTTTAAATAGTAATATTAAAAATAATATGGAATATAGAAAAGACGCTATCAAAAAAATGTTCGAGTTAACTGATGATGTGTTAGCTTTTAATATGTTGGGGGGTCATCCTCAACCCAATAATAACAGTGATTCCAACGTCTGGTATGCAGACAGTTTAGAAATCTTAGAGTATTGCATGACACTTACCCACCGCGTGATTTTGCGCGCCAACTACCACCCCAAAGACTTTACAATATTAATGTACAAGGAGAAATGAAAAAGATTTTGGTACTTGCTTCTAAAAGAAGTGAAAAGAAAGAAAAATTAATTTCCTATTTAGAGAAATATTTTAGTAAAAAAGCTGAAGTTGTTCTTGGTATTTTTTCTGATTTAATTTTTGAAATCGAAGGTGGAAAAATATTGGTTGAAATCGATGGCAGGAATATCAATGATTTTGATTTAGTCTATTTCAGAAACACTTCTGGTTTTCAATCAATGGCCGCTGCACTTTCAATTTATTTAGAGAGTACAGGAGTAAAATTTTTTGATAAATCTCACATCAGTGGAAGTTTTATGGGAGATAAATTCACTTCCCTTATGAGACTTGCCGTAAATGATCTTCCTATTGTTCCATCTTTTCTTTGTTGGAAGGGGGCAATTGATAAAACAAAAAAAAGAATTGTTGAGAAATTCGGTTTTCCAATTGTTGCTAAAGAGGTGACAACTCAAAGAATGCAAAGTGTTTTCTTACTTAAGAGTCTAGAAGACTTTGATAAGCTACCAGATAAAACTCTTAATGGAAATGGTGCAAGATATTTATTTCAAAAGTTTGTTAATTTTGATAAAGAATTTAGGCTACTGGTATTGGGGGACGCAATCGGGATTGTTCATACAAAAACTGTAAGAGACAATACTGGGTTTCAGGTGGGATATTTAGATGACCAAGAATTCCCTGAATTTTTAGATTTGAATGGCGTGTCTGCTGTTATTAAAGAAACCGCCATTAAAGCAGCAAACGTCTTACGCATCCAAATTGCCGGCGTGGATATTTGTAGAGAGTTAGGTACCGGGAAAACTTTTGTTTTTGAGGTAAACCGAGGGCCAGGTCTTGAATATGACACCTCGGTTTCTCCTGAACTTTCTAAAATTGCAGAGTTCTTTGAGTCAGAATTACTTTAATTCTACTTTAGCTCCTGCCGCTGTAAGTTTATCACTTGCTGATTTAGCGTCTTCTGCTTTTGCATCTTTGAGTACTTCAGCTGGAAGCGCCTCTGTCATTCCTTTAGCATCCATTAGAGTTAAATTTTGATTTATCTCACGAAGTGCTTTGATGACATTAATTTTATTAGCACCTGCATCTGTCATTACAACTGTTTTTGTTCCACCTTCATCGACCTTACTGGCATCATCTGCTGTAGTTGCTGATGCAACTGGCGCAGATGCCATTGGCATGGTAGCAGATACTCCAAGTTTTTCCTGAAGTACACTGACTAATTCTGACAACTCAAGAACAGACAATTTTGAAACATCACTAACTAATTCTTCAACCTTTTTAGCCATTAATTCTCACCACCTTTCGATTTTTGATCAATTATATATACTAATTTTTGAAGTGGGCTTTGTAATGTTCCAACTAAACCATACATAGAGGACATTAAACTTCCTAAAAGCTGGCTTAAAAGCGCATCGCGTCCAGGAAGATTCGAGAGCCGAGATAAAGATAGAGCGTCGAAAAACTTGCCATCAATTATACCAACCTTAAATTTGGGAGTTTCTGATTCTTTAGCAAATTTACCCAAGACTTGTAATGGGGCGATAGGGTCGCTATCTGCTAAAACTAATGCAGTTTGACCTGAAAGGACAGAATCAGCCAATACTTCTTTATCTATTTTTGCTGATTTGCCCGCAAGTTTTAGGAGGGTGTTTTTAACAATAAGCATACGCCCACCAATTTCTTTAAGTCTGGCCTTAAGGTTTTGTTGAGCCTTAACGCCAAGACCAGCATAATTAACCAACACTACGGACTTTGCACCTTGAAGCTCACGAACTAAATTTTCTACAAATGTAACTTTCTCTGCTTTTTTCATATTCCTCTGCGTGACTTACAATTATGGAGTAATTGAACTCCTTGATTGCGCGCTTTCTTGGGACAAAGGGCATTGTAACACTCAGAAATTATTGAGGCAAGGGGAGATTAGTAGGAGATTCAGTTAGTCGTTCAACCTTTTGTGTTACTCCAGCTTGATTTAGTGCGCCCTTCGCTATGTTTAAGGCAGTTGCCTCAGCGTCTTCTTTGGTCGGTTTTACAGTTTTAGGCGTCCATGCAAGCTCTTCAACTGATTCGTTCAGCACTTTATATACTCTTCTATCTAATAAATCTGCCATGTCTGTATTATATCCACAATTTATTTTAAATAAATAGGCAGAATTTTTGGTATAATAACTACATGAACAAGACACCTTACTTTTTGTGGGATTATGAATTAACTGAGGCTGATGTAATTAGAATTTTACATTCTAAAAACGAAACAGAGAAATCTTGGATAACTACTAGAATCCTGGAAAGTGCAAAATATGAAGATATTTGGAGGTTTTTAAGCCTATCTGATATTAAAAAGATATATCCATATTTAACACTGAAAAAACCAGTTAAAGATGCTTGGGACTATGCACTTTCTGTGTGGAACTAAATTATGGCTGATTATAAATTACAAGACAAATTTCTAGAAGAATTTTTCTCAGAAAGTTTTGCATCTGATTTTTACTTAACAGGAGGCACAGCCCTTTCAAGGTTTTATTTAAACCATAGGGAAAGTGACGATATTGATCTCTTTACTCAAAACCAAAAAATTGATTTTAGTCATGTTAACTTTTTAGTGTTAAGAATATTAAATAAACTAAATTTAAAGATAATAAAACAAATAAATACTGATACTTTCTTGCAGTATATTACAAAAGATGAGAAAGGAGACTTGTTAAAAATAGATTTTGTTAAGGAAATCCCAGTTCATTTCGGCGAATTTAAAATAGTTGGGAAAACCAGGGTTGATAGTATAGAAAATATTGGCTCAAATAAAGTATTAACTATTTTTGGCCGAAGAGATGCAAAAGATTTTATTGATTTGTATTTTATACTTCAAAAAACAAAGCTAAGATTTGATTATTTATATAATTTAGCTATTCAAAAAGATCTTGGACTATCAGAATTTTATCTGGCAAATTCTATGCGTCAAATTGAAAACATATCGATTTATCCTAAAATGCTTGTCAAATTAGATAAAAATAAACTTATAAAATTTTATAGTAATCTTGCAGAAAAACTTATAAAGCGAGTTAAACCTGAATGACTTAAACTGCCAATTTAACTGAAGGGCTCATGGTAGATTTTAGGTAAGCTCTTACGATTTGCTTTTCTCCTCCAAGAGATTTTAAGATAGTTTCAATATTTTCCACCAACTTTTTATCATCTTGTTTAGACTTACCTACGATAGTATGAATTAAAGGTGCATCTTTTTCTGTTTTCAAATTTATGCTATTTCCACCGAATTTATCAGCTTCTTTTGCATTTTTAATAATCGTTCCATTTTTCGGATTTGGCATTAAGCCCTTAGGCCCCAAAACTTTAGCAAAGGCAACAAGTTTTGGCATCATATCGGCAGTTGAAAGAAGGATGTCAAAATCAATTTTACCAGTACGCAATTTAGCGATAGTGTCATCCGATGCCACCTCAATTTTTTTTGTTTTTCCCGTCGAGTGGGGTAGGGTAACTTGCATAAACGATCCGATCTTTTTAACAACTAAATGAAGCTCCATTGTTCCTTCGAATTTAGAATATGAAGTTTCCTTAACAAGTTTTACAGCATCTTTAACTGAATAATTTTTTCCAATTTCAATTTTTGATTTAACCTCTTGGTATTTTTTACCTCTAATTTTTTCTACTATAGTTTTTTTCTCGACTTTTGTTAAAGATTCGGTAGATGTACTTGTGGCAGTTTCCGGTTCTTCTGTGGATATAATTTTTACTCTTTGCCCTCCCTTAAGACCGGAAATATGAACTTTTTCATCGACCTCCTTTTTTTGCTTTTCACGCTTCTCTTTATATTTTTGTTCAGAGGTTTTTACTTCTTCAGTGTCTTTTACAAATGCTGTTTTTGTTTTTCCCATGTTAGTTTTCCACCCTAATCCCCATACTTTTAGCTGTTCCTTCGACTATTTTGACTGCCTTTTCAATTTCTTTGGTATTTAGATCGTCAAGTTTATTTTCTGCAATTTTTTTAACTTGGTCGCGGGTTAGTGTTCCCACCATTTCGCGGGGCATATTTCCTGATCCTTTTTCAAGACCTAAGATTTTTTTTATCATGTCTGCTACTGGCGCCTTTTTAATAACAAAATCAAATGTTCTATCTTCGTAAATAGTAATAACGGCAGGAACGACCTCACCTTTCATGTCTTTTGTTTTGTCGTTATATTGTTTAACGAAGTCCATGATAGCTACGCCATGTTGTCCTAATGCGGTACCTACTGGAGGTGCTGGAGTTGTCTCACCAGCTTTGAGGTTGATTTTAACTACTGTTTTAACTTTTTTTGCCATATTTAAACTTTTTGTATTTGCAAGAAATCTAGTTCAACCGGAGTTTCACGACCAAAAATACTCACAAGAACCTTAACTTTTCCTCTTTCATCATCGATTTCGTGAATGGTCCCCAAGAAATCTGCAAATGGACCGTCTGTGATTTTAACAGCCTCGGATACAGTAAATTTGGTTTTAAATCTAGGGGCAGGGGCTGAAATAAACTTTTGAATATTGGCAACTTCCGCATCTGATAACGGGGTTGGCTTATTGCCTGCCCCTACAAACCCAGTAATACCTGCAGTAGTTCTAACTGCAAGCCAGGTAGCATCATCTAGAATCATTTTGACTAATAAATAACCCGGGAAAATTTTTTCCTTAATTGTGGCTTTTTTACCACCTCTAATAATGATTTTGTCTTGTGTGGGAACCAACATTTCAAATACCTTTCCTTCCAAATTCATAGTCTCAATTCTTTGACGAAGTGTTTCCATGACGCGTACTTCGTGGCCACTAGAGGTATGAACTACAAACCATTTAGCATTGGGGTCGGCAGTTTTAGTAACGACAATATGCCCCGGAATTTTTTTAGTTCCAGTTCCTCTTTCGGTTACATGTGTGTTAGGTTCCATCATTTCGAAACTACCACCTCTAGTAATTTAGTAAAAAGATAATCAAAACTACCAACATAGCCTCCAATTACACCTGAAAGAATGAAAACTATTAATGTAAGTTTTATTACCTCCTCACGTTTGGGCCAAGTGACATGGGTCAGCTCGACTCTTACCTCGGAAATAAATGAAATTACCTTTCTCATTGGAAGTTGGATTGTATCAGAAACTTCGTTTTTTTTCTAGCTCAATAGAATGAGCAACCCTATATTTAGCCTCTTTTCGTTTTTCGGCTGGTTTTTTATAACGCTCGCGATCACGAAATTCTTGTAATACCCCTTCTCTAATGGTTTTTTGTTTAAACCGAGCAATAAGCTTGTCTTCGGATTCGCCTTTTTTCTTTTTTAATATAAACATTTTGCCCCGTATTATATCAAATTTTTCTGATGGAGTTAAACCCCAAAAGAACTAGGGCCAAAAAGAAGGATCCACCCGCTATATAAAGGAGGAAGTTGAGATTGGGGGATTTGCTTTCAATAGCAATTGGGGTCGGAGATGCGGTTGGCTTAAAAGTCGGTGAGGATGACGGTGACGGCAAAGGAGAGATGTAAACAATTTCCATAGTCGGAGAGGGTTTTGGGCTCGCGGATTTTTTAGGTGTCGGAGTTGGAGTCGGTGTGGGAGTTGCGCAGATACAGTTGGAATCGCTTGGGCAAATTGGGTTTCTACAAAATCCTTGGTAGCAGTAAAGGTTAGCCCCGCAGTTATATTTGCTTCCACAAGTTCCTCCACAAGAGTTTGGTTCACCATTGGGCCCCCCAATTGGGAGTGTGGTTGGGGTTGACGTTGATGTAGAAGTTGCTACTACCGTTGCCGTCACCGTTGCAGTAGCTGTTGCTCTTGCCGTCGTTGATTGGCACCAGCCATCTTCTGGCTCAACAATTTGGCATGGGTGGGGTAATTGGTCAAGACATGCCGGCCTTGGTTGGCAGGTGGGCCCTACCCGCGCCCTTTCTCTAACATCAAATCTTAAATTGATTACTGACCAGATAAAAAGGGGAAGAGCAATAACGAATGCAAAAATAATACCAACACCAAGAAGGCGCTTGGCAGAAACAGGTAGTGTTTTAACGTGTTGAATAAAACCCATTAATAAAAGTATAATACTTCTAATGGTAAAAAAGAAAGCGCTTATAACTGGCATAACTGGACAGGATGGTTCGTACCTGGCAGAGTTTCTTCTTAAAAAAGGTTATGAGGTCTCTGGAATTGTCAGAAAAACTTCTCATGAAAGCTATGCGAATATCGGCCATATTCAAGATGAGCTAAAACTTTATCAGGGAGACTTGCTTGATCCGGTTTCCCTTCGTGAGATTATTCAAAAAGTAGATCCAGTAGAAGTATATAATCTTGCTTCTCAATCCCACCCATCTGAAAGTTTTAAACAGCCGATTCATACCGCTGAAATCACAGGAATTGGAGCCCATAGAGTATTAGATGCCACACTTGACGTTAATCCCAAAACCAAATTCTATCAGGCTAGTAGTAGTGAGATGTATGGTTGGGTCAGGGAAATTCCCCAAAATGAAGGGACACCATTTAATCCCGCCAATCCATATGCCGCAGCCAAGCTTTATGCCCATGCCATGACGCGAATTTACAGAAAAAGCTATGACATGTTTGCTGTAAACGGAATTTTATTTAACCATGAAGCACCGCGCCGTCATTTAGGGTTTGTGACTCAAAAAGTTACATATGCGGCGGCTTGCGCAAAACTTGGTATTAGAGATTCAAAGCATCTAAATGAGGAAGGGGAGCCGATAGTGGTTAAAGGAAAAGTCGCTCTTGGGAATTTAGAAGCAAAGCGCGATTGGGGATATGCGGGGGACTTTGTTGAGGCAATGTGGCTTATGATGCAACACGGCGAACCTGACGACTTCGTCGTAGCAACTGGTAAGACCCATTCAATTGAGGAGCTTTGTGTTGAGGCATTTGAACAGGTTGGTTTAAACTGGAACGATTATGTTTATATAGACAAGCGTTTTGTAAGGCCCACAGAAACCGGGCCACTGGTAGGTGACGCCTCAAAAGCTAAAAAACTTTTGGGTTGGGAAGCAAAAACTTCATTTAAGGAGTTAATTAAGATAATGGTCGAGGCCCATATTGCAAGACTCAAGTAATTTTGTCAACAATTTTCATTTTTCCAAATGACTTCATTTTTAGAAGTTTTTTATCGTCTGTTAGAAAAAATCCACAATTAGCTTTAGATGCAGAATGGAGTTGAATGTTATCTTCAAGATCATTAGTTGGTGAGACCAGGGCTTGTTCAAGAATTTTTTTTGTAAAATTGACAATCCCCATTTTTTTGAGTGGGTCAATTGTGGTTTTATGCGGGACTTTAATATTTTGAGAATAGTAAAGTATGTGATAGGAAAGCGGAGAAATAAATGGTATATGACCAAAAAGCATGGTTGCTTTCTTTTTATTTCTTATCAAAATGTCAAAAATTATATTTGCGTCCAGAAAGATGTTTGCCATGTTTTTTTATCATAGCCGCTCTGTATTTTTTGTCAATTTCCCTATCGGATAGAATAGGAAGGTTAATTTTAGACGTCAGCCTCATAAATGTTTCTACATCAAAAGTTTCGCCTTTTACTTTTTTGGGCTTAACAACTCCTATAATCTTCGATCTATGAACAATCTGGACTTCTTCACCATTAAGAAGGAAATCAATAAATCCTTTTGTGTTAGTTCTTAATTCTGTAGCTGTAATTAAATTCATCATTCAAATATACATTTAAATGTATATTTAGTCAAGGGGAAAAATTATGTCTTTCTGGTCGGGGGCGGGGGTATTCATTAAAATTTTTTGCTTGCATGTTGCAAAATTTTAATCTTTCGAATACCCTCGCACCCCGACTGTGCGGCTAATTTTTTTCGCCGCACTCCCGACATATTTTGCCATTTTCGTTCTGGACGCCGCATTTTTTACAGATCCAGTACCCGAAAGCGACAATGCCGAGGCCGATCAGACCGGCAATTATCATCACATCCTCCAGAGAAAAAATTTATCTCATTTCTGAGACATGGGGATTATTCTACTCCAGCTTCAGCAGTTTTGCAATTTGGGTGGTGGAGGGGACTTTGATTTTGGGGATTTCAATGACTTTTGCGCCAATTTTATCTGCATGAGTTTTGGTTTTTGAACCTTTGGTTATAGCTATTATTTGGGGATTAATTAGGGTTACCATTTTTTCATAGTCTAGGTCAGTCATTTCATCTTTTAAGATAATTACTTTATCTACAAACTTTAGTGATTCTAGTATTTTTTTTCTTTGTTCTTGGTTATGAAACGGCCTTTTAACCCCTTTTAACTTTTTTATGTTTAAATCACTTTCAAGAGCTACTATTAAAAAATCGCCATGCTTTTTAGCTTCACTTAAAAAATGAACGTGGCCAAAGTGAAGAATGTCAAAGCATCCACCTACAAGTACAGTTTTCATTGTTCATATGTTACCATTATTTAATGCTCGCCGTTGACCGTGATGCTTTAAAAAAATTCCGCTTGGTTGTCGTTGCCTATTCTTCAGTCCAGCGGGAATATTTTGCCACAAAAGACGCATATGATGCAGAAATTGAAGTTGAGGAACGAGCACTTGAAGTATCTGAAGAAATTAGAAAATTGGGAATTCCAGTCAGGACCCTTCCCGGGGATCAATATTTTTACACAAATTTATTAGTTGATAAACCGGATCTGGTTGTCAACCTAGTTGATACGCTAAAAGGTCGTGATCAACTCCAACCCTCTGTTCCCGCGGCACTAGAGCTTGCCGGAATCCCATATACGGGAGCCGGAATGGAAGGGTTAATCGTTGGCAATAATCGTAATTTAACCAAGAGGCTACTTATGGCATATGATATTCCAACCCCACCATTTCAATTTATTAGGCGGGCCGGAACTAATATTGATGAGGATTTGAGCTTGCCGTTAATAGTCAAATTAAACGAAGGTGGGGGAAGTGTAGGAATTGATAATCATGCGGTGAAAGAAAGTTATAGAGCCGCAAAACTTAGGGTAAACAAAATGATTTCAACATATCGAATTCCTGTAGTTGTCGAGAAGTTTATATCAGGGCCAGAAATTACTGTAGTAGTGTTTGACGATGGAACTAAACGCCATGTTTTTATGTCACAGAAGGCATTCAGGGTTAAGGCTGATGGTAAACATTATTTTACTTCGCTTGAGTCCTACGAGGATCCTAAAGCATATAAATATATTTCAGTTGATGAAAATTTGAAGTTTGAATTAAAGAAATTAGCAATTCGCGCTTTTGGAGGGCTTCAACATAAAGATTATGCAAAGTTTGACGTTCGAATAGATGAAAATACAGGAATTCCATATTTCACAGATAGTAACCCCAATACCGCCTTTGGCCCTGATATGGGCCTTCCGATGACTGAAGTAATGTCTATTCATGGAGTTGACTTCTCCGAGACCCTAGGATCCCTCTTGTCAAAATACGGTAAAAGCCTATAATTGCCTGCAATTAAACTCGAATAAGGCAACCATGAGATCTTTCCCCAAAATGAAGCGTATAGGCCAAAAAACTGCCGTGCATTGTGGTCCGGCAACAATTGAGATGCTTCTCTCGTACTTGGGAAAAAAAATAAATCAAAAAAAGATATCTGAAAATGCGGGAGTTGGGGTACATTGGTTCAAAAAATACGGCTTGACTGTTGATAATTTAAAAACGGCAGTAAACAAACTCTTTCCAGATTTAATTTTTTGGTCTAAAGAAAATTCAACAATTAGGGAGCTATCCGATATCGTGAATATTAAAAAACTCCCAGTTGGCATTGAGTGGCAAGGGGTTTTTGATTATGAAGAAGGCGACTTTGATCCTAAATATGGAGTGGAAGATGACGACCCAGGGCATTACAGTGTTGTTACGGGGATAGATATTAAAAAAGGTATAATTATAATTGCCGATCCTGAAAGGCATTATGTAGGCAGGGACAGAAAGTTTAAAATTGATTTTTTTAAAAAAAGGTGGTGGGATGTAAACGAAATCAAAAGTAAAAAAACAAGAAAAACAAGAAAAAAAATCGACAAAAGACCCATGTTTCTTATTACTAAATGAATATTAAAGTAATTTACTCCCTTGGTGGGGCTGTTGAAAAAGGCTCTGAACAAAAGGTAGCGGATAGAGAGACAGTTAAAACCGCAAAACAAATCGCACAAGCCTTAAAATCTTCAGGTAATAGTGTAAAACTTGTTAAGGTAACTCCATCAGATATCCCCAGTGTTGGCAAATTAAAGGCTGATGTAATCTTCAATCTTTGTGAGTGGTCTGGGAGAGATTCCCAGTTGGGGGTTGAGGTATTGAAAAATCTTGAAAAGGCAAAAGTTAATTATACAGGGGCAGATTCTAAAAGTTATTTTTGGGATTGTGATAAAAGTTTAATGAAAAAGATGTTTGATAAAAAGGGAATACTAACTCCCAAATGGATAACAGTTCTTCCAGATGAGGCAAAATTTGAGATTTTGAAAAAGATTAAAAAACTAAAATTTCCCCTTTTTGCAAAACCAGCATATGAACATTGCGCAATTGGAATTGATAGAAAGTCAGTTTTAAAAAATGAAAAGAACGCGATAACAAGAATAAATCTAATTATAAAGAAGTATAAACAGCCAGCAATAGTTGAAGAATATATTGATGGTAGGGAATTCACTCTTACTGTAGTAAAAACAGAAAAAGTAAATGTTTTTCCAGCTGCAGAGGAGATTTTTGTTTCAGAAAATGGGGGAGAAAGATACATGTCATTTAATGCAAAGTGGTCCTTGGGCGAGACTTTTAGTTCAGTAATACTTAAAGATGAAAAATTAACCAAGAAGCTTCAGGATGTTGCCAGTAATGTATTTTTAAAAATGGGATGTAGGGGATATGTTAGGATTGATACGAGGCTTCGGGGAGATAAAATTTACGTTTTAGAGGTAAATGTTAATCCAAGTTTGCTACCCGAGGATAATTATGGCTTAACAGTAGCTACAGAATATGCTGGATGGGACTTTAAAAAGTTGGTAAACGAGATAGCTCACTCTGCGCTTTAGCACAATATCTTTTAGTTTTCCTTTTTTGCAAGGGTGGATAGAATCGAACTATCGTTACCTGTTTTGGAGACAGGAGGCCTACCACTGACCGACACCCTTTTATTAAAAATTTTAAGTATAAATTGAATTATACTTCAAAAACTCCAAAACTTGAAATTTGGGAAAATAGGCCTATAATACTGTCTAGGTTGTGCGCACACAAACAAAGGAGACGAAAATGTCAAGAGGTTTTTCGATCAATCCAACGGTTTTGGGCATCTCGCTCGAAGACCCCCTTCTCAGTGATTTGGGAAGGCAATTAATACTGGATGATGGAGGGGTAGGACAATTCCAGCCTGTGAACGGGAGAGTTCAGCTGGTTCGAGTCCAGCAACCCATGGCTCCGCCATTGTCATTGGTGGCGAGTCGCACCGAACGCAGTTTGGGTACAAACACTTCGACGAAGATTGGGTAGTTGATCCGCGCGCAACCTGGGGGAGGAGATGAGTTGTTTGTTTAAACAGAATAGTATTACTGCAACTGCGCAGATTCTGTTTTTTCAACAATAATTTTCCTCCCTCGTAAGTCTTTTTTTATTTTAATTTAGACGTTTCTTTGTGAAGTTGGACTTTTCTGCAGTGTTTGCACCATTTGTTAATTTCAAGTTTTGAACCCTTTTTCCCTTTTGTCTCCATATTAATTTTATTACGCTCCGTAATATAATTTTGATTTTTACAGACGGAACAAATCATTGCGACTAATTCTCGAGCCCCCTTTTTTGCCATATGAGAAGTATGTTATCATAAATAATATTTTGAGCCTAGAGCCAGAATTGAACTGGCGGCCTCGAACTTACCAAGTTCGCGCTCTAACCAACTGAGCTATCTAGGCTTAAAAAGCCGATGTGCCAAGTCCAGGATATATCCATCCTATCCCTGTGCCAAGTCCAGGATTCGAACCTGGGTAGTCTTTCGACGCTTGTTCTACAGACAAGTGCATTTGTCCACTCTGCCAACTTGGCCAATAACCTTGAGCCGACGACTGGGCTCGAACCAGTGACTTGCTGTTTACAAAACAGCTACTCTACCACTGAGTTACGCCGGCAAGCGTAGCGACGGAGTAAATCAGAGGCCAAGCTATTTGCTTACCACTGAGTTACGCCGGCACGATATTATTATAACAGAAAAATGAAGCTGATTTTTGTAAAAACGCGTGACCTCGCATCAAAGGGTTCGGAGATATTCCTGGGAATTCCCAGGTGGGTAAGCTGCCCTACGTCGCACAAGGCTTCGCGGGGACTCCGCTTTCCCAAAGTTAAAAACTCGGTCAGGAATTTCTAACCTCCCCCTTTTTCAACGAGGTCAATTATATTGTAACAGAAGAGTCAATATAAAATTAATAATGGGGGAAATTATGATAGAAAGAAGTGAGACGCCCCCAAAGACTGGGAAAATAATCATAAGTAATAAAATCATTCCATATCTATTTAAAAACATTTCCACTTCATGAGCCTGGTCGCCTTTCAATAGCCCAACCAAAACCTTCCCACCATCTAGCGGATGGATTGGGATTAAATTAAAAATAGCTAAAACCACATTAAATCGAATTAGGGCAATTAAAAATTCATTCTCAAAATCAAATCTAACAAAAACTGCCAAAATAGTTGCCAAAAGAATGTTAACCAGCGGACCAGCAAAAGCAATTAATGCCGAATCTTTTCTGGGGTGGGCAAGATTATATGGGTCAATTGGAACCGGTTTGGCCCAGCCAAATACAAGAGGTGAGCCAATCAATATTAAGAAGAAGGGGATTAAAAGTGTGCCATATGGATCAATATGGGCTATTGGGTTTAGGGTTAACCTACCCATAAGTCTCGCGGTAGGATCCCCGAGCCTGTTGGCCACATAAGCATGGGCTGCTTCATGGATAGTAATGGTAATTAAAAAAGCCAGTACAAAAATTAGCATTTCTATAATATAATACACCAATCATGAGTTACATTTGTGACAATTGCGGTAAGGGGATAGTTTTTGGTCGCCAAAGCACACATGGCAGAGGGGTAGCTGGAAAGCGTTGGAGAAAGCGTGCTCAAAAGACGCTTCGTACTTTTAAGCCCAACCTTCAAAAAATTGGGGTAATATTGTCAGGTAAAAAATCGACAATGAAACTTTGTACGGATTGTATTAGCAGATTTAAGATTGATGGGAAAATTGTGAGTATGAGGCTTGGAATTGCTTCTTTGTAATTGGATTTTTGCCTTCAATTTGCACCATATCTCCTGGTAAAATTTTTAGTCTCTTTCCATTCGGAAGATGTGTCCAAATTCCCGGCCATGGGGTATAAGCCCTTAATTTTCTTTCGATTTGAACAGGATCATCTTTTTTTAGATCTACAAATCCATCTTCCTTTTTGACTATTTTTGTATAAGTTGCTTCATCATGATTTTGTTCTTTTGGTTTTACTTTTCCACTTAGATAATTGGGAATTAAGTCAATTAGGACTTGCGCACTTCTCACAAAAAGTCTTTCTCGTAAAGTTTCGTTTGTGTCATCCGGCAATATATCTTCTTTAAATTGGGAGATAATTGGTCCGTGATCTACTTTTTCATCCATTTTTATAATAGTTACACCAGTTAAGTTGTCCCCTTCAGCAATTGACGTTTGGATGGGGGAAGCCCCTCTATATTTAGGAAGGAGTGATGGATGGATATTAAGAATTCCAAACCCAAAATGGTCAATTACAGATTTAGGTATGATGGAACCGAAAGAAGCGCATACTCCAAGGTCTGCTTCAGGAAGTGTTTTATTAAAATCGTAATAAATTTCTACTCCATGTTCGTGAGCCCATTTATCGATAGGAGAATAAGTTTTAATTTGCATACGTCCGACTGGTTTTGGGCTTTGTGTAACTACAGCAACAATGGGAGACCTGCCCGGTCCTGTAACAAATTTTTTATGGAGATTTATTAAAATTGGTAAGACATAATCTGGTGTACCAAAGAAAATAATTTTCATAGCTCAACCTCCTCCCATTCGTCACCGTCTAATTTATATAGTGACTGTTTTTGTTCAAACAATCTATCCATAAATAAAATTCCTTCTAAATGATCAATCTCATGCAAGATTATTTGAGCGTTAAAATCTTTAAATTCTTCCATAATTTTTTCACCTTTCTCGTTTAAATATTTAATTCTAACTTTCTGATTTCTTTTAAGTGGGCCGTAGTAGTTGGGGAGTGAAAGGCACCCCTCCATAATTTCATTTTTTGTTTTACTATTGGCTATTTGCTTTTCGCTAATCGCTACAATTTCCGGATTAATAACCACTTTTTTGAACTTTTCGAAATCTGCAACAAAAACCCTCAAATTTTTACCTATTTGGGGGGCCGCAAGCCCAACCCCTTGTGGGTCTTTTTGAACCGCTAAAGTATCCTTTAAATCAGCAATTAAATTTAGGATTTTTTTATCCACTTTTATAACAACTTTTGATTTTTTACGCAAGTTCGGATCCCCTGATCTTAAAATCTTCTGGATCATTTGGCTATTATATCATTTAGAAGGTATTCCAAGGCTAGTTTTGCTTCATTATAATTTGGTTTCATCTCTATGGTTTTTCTTAAAATTTCAATAGCGCGATCTATCTGCCCGATTCTAACGTAAGCTAAACCCAAGTTGTAATAAAGTTTTGCATCGGTTGGGGCCATTTTAATAGCTTCTTCCAATGTGGCAACTGCATTAATTAAGTATTTTGGATCGTCAGTCGATAGGCGAATATATGTACTAAATAGAGCGCGTTTTAGGTTTACGTTTGCGGGTGAGAGTTCAATTGCTTTTTGAGACTTAAGAATAGCTTTTTCTGGAAAATCAAGATTTAAATATGACTCTGATAGTTCTAGATGATAATAAGGTTCGTTGGGGGAGATTTTAATCGCTCGAGTTAAAACGTTTTGTGCAGAAATAAAATCGCTACTTTTATTTAAATATTTTCCTTTGGCATAAAGAATGTCGGCTCGCCAATAATTGGCGATAGTGTATAGCATATAGGTCATAGCGAATAGAGTTAGTGCAATAAAAAATTTTTGTAGTTTAGTCATTTAGGGTAATTGCAAACGCCGGGAATAAAAATAGTAAAAGTTGAGTTGGAACAACAGAAAAACCAAAAAAGATAGATATAAGTAGCCCAACATATCCAGCAAGAAATTCAAATTTTGCATTTTTAATCAAGGTAATTAACGATGCTCCTGTTAAAAATAAATAACTCACGAGCCCTAAAATTCCTGTCGTTGCGAGTAAGTTGAGATACTCATTGTGTGCCTTGTTATATATAAAATCCCATTCGGAGACTAGGTTGTGTTCTACTGGACGATATTTATAATATGCATATGCAAAAGTTTCTGGCCCTGTTCCTAAAATTGGATAATTTTTCCAAATATCGATAGCCCCTTTCCAAACTATTTTTCTGATACTTCCAGATTCAGTCCCTCCGGTTTCTAATGCAGGAGCAGCCGCGGAATTTTGAAATGGGTTGCCAACTGCTAAAAATAAAATTAAAAATAAAATATTAAAAATAAAAAAAGACTTTAAATTCTGTTTGAAATTTCTGAAAAGTAAAATACTCCAAAAGACTACATCGGCAACAATAAAACCAAGAAGTCCCGAGCGGGATTTGGTGAAAAGAAGAGTAACAAAAAACAAAATCGCAACGGTGTAGTTGTAAATTTTAAATTTTAAATTATAAATTATTGGTAGCAAGGCTACCAAGTACGCCGCTAACCAATTAGGTTGTCCTAAAGTTGAAAAAATTCTATTTTGAACATCTTGAACCCAAATATTTTTATCAATCCCAAAGTGTTGGAGAATGCCATATAGAGAGACCAGGGTAGCAGTGAACAGTGAACAGTGAACAGTGAACAGTGCAGATTTGCGATTCATATTGCTGACAAAGGCCCAATAAAGTAGCGAGTAACAGACGATAGATAATAATCCGCCATTGAAGCGTGAATAATAACCAAATATTGAGGTGTGAATATCTATTGAGAATACCGTACTAAGTAGAGAAGTAACTAGATAAATAATTAACGGCCAGTCTAATAATGTGCGACGAAATATAATTTTATTTTCAGTAATACATCTAATAACCCAACTTGTAGTGATTACTGTTGTCATCAAGTAAACAAAAATTATTTTATTAAATTCAAAAACTTCAGAAGTATATGGCCAAAGGATTAATGGGGTTAGAAAAAATAATATTCCAAAAAGGCCCGCAATTATTTTTTGAAATTTGTGCATATTGAACCATTCTAACATCAAATATATACTGCCTTACAAATGTTTAAGCTGGGCAATCCCATAAATTATTTATTTGGCCTTTTTTCTCACGATATTGGAATTGATTTGGGAACAGCAAATACATTAGTTTGGGTTCGAGGAAAAGGAATTGTAATACGTGAGCCGTCGGCTGTTGCACGTCATAAAAAATCTAAAGAAATTTTAGCTATCGGAACTTCTGCAAAAAAAATGTTGGGAAGGGCACCCAACACTATCGAGGCAATTCGTCCACTTCGTGATGGCGTAATTGCGGATTTTGACGCAACGGCAGCCATGCTTACATACTATATAAAGAAAGTTCATGAATCGGGGAGCGCTATGCCCAAAATTCCCCGACCTAAAGTTGTTATTGGAATTCCCTCCGGTGTTACAGAGGTCGAGCGCCGTGCAGTTGCCGATGCCACAATTGACGCGGGGGCGAGGGAAGCTCATCTAATAGAGGAACCTATGGCTACCGCAATTGGTGCAAACTTACCTATTATGGAGCCGGAAGGAACTTTTATAGTTGACATTGGAGGGGGAACTAGTGAAATTGCCGTAATATCTCTTGGTGGGATTGTAATAGGTAGAAGTGTAAGAGTTGCGGGTGACGAGATGGATGAGGCAATAATTAATTATGCCAGACTAAAATATTCTCTTCTTTTGGGTCAACCCACCGCAGAACAGGTAAAAATAGGGATTGGTTCAGCAGTTGTCCAAAAAAATAAGTTCACTGTTGTGCGTGGTCGGGACCTAGAGACCGGGCTTCCGAAGTCGATAAAGCTCACAAGTGGTGAAATCCAGGAATCTTTGGGGCAAGTAATTCAGGAGATTGTAGGAAATATTGTTGACGTTTTGGAAGAGGTTCCACCGGAGCTTGCAAGTGATATTATGGAAAGAGGAATTGTCCTTGCGGGTGGTGGGTCACTTTTGCCTGGAATTGAAAAAATTATTGCAGATGCCACCAAAATGCCTGTTTGGATTGCCGACGATCCACTAACCTGTGTAGTTCGCGGTTGTGGGAGACTATTGGATGATAGTAATCTTCTTGCTAAAGTAAGAGTTACGAGGTGAAAGGTGTTAAAATAATTCAGTGAGAATTGCACTAAACGAAAAACAAATTGAAGGGCTCGCAAGTTTTTTATTTGATATTGCAAAAGGTCTTTTACTTGGAACCATTGGATCTATGGCTATTAGTGATACACAATTTTTTATAGTGGCAGTCGGGAGCTTATCTGCCACATTTTGTGTAGTAGGGGCATTGAGATTATTAGATAGGTTATAATTAAATATGGACAATGCAAAGGTTAACACGGCAATTAATGCCTTCTTATTTTTAGGGGCAACTATTTCTGTTTTAGGTTTATGTGTTGCGTATTTAAATAAGACGCCTAAGTCAAAAAAAAATAGAAAAAAATGAATATAAACTTAATTTTACAAACCGCCTCGATTGTTGTTGTTTTAGTTGGACTTTTTATCACCTATAAACTTTTTACTCTTAAATAAGCTATCAAATACCTAAAGCCTCTTGGATTTTTCCAGTATCAAAGCCGTTTATAATAATTTTGTGATTTGGATATTCTGCATCATGTTTTTGCGCTTCCCCCATTGCCCTTTCTAAAGTGGCATTCTCTTCAAAACCAATAATTTCAAAAGGCCTATATCGAGTGTTGCAAAAACATTTTTAAGTTTTCTAAATTCTTTTTCTGTTATCCAGAGATTTTTTCCTTCCGGAACGCTTTCTTTTAAGTCACCTTCAGTGTTTTCAATTTTATAGACCCAAAAATATTTATCTTCCAAAAGTCTTCCATCTTTATGAAAATGAAGGTAATGAACAATACCTTTATGTGTAAACTTTCCGGTTAATCCGGTTTCCTCTAAAAATTCTCTTTTAGCGCAATCAATTGGATTTTCCCCCCATCTGATTTTTCCACTGTGTGAACCGCACCATCCATAAAAAGGCTCTTTTAATCTTTGGTGCACAAGATATTGGGTTACGCCATTTATTTTTCTAACAGCGTGAAGAGCAATGGCAATTTTACCTTGCCTTTCCAATTTAAGTGCATCAGTATCCATTCGATTGGCAAATTCCTTTCCACTACCAAGCCTTCCCTTCTGGTTTAAAAAGAAGCTCTCTTAAGATAGAAATCTGAAACTCGTGAATTTTAATTTCCATATGCGGGTATTATCTAACAAGAATCTGGATATATCTAGTAAAGTCGACTTTACTAAATTTGGTATCATTAGTGGATGAATACTACACAGTCTTGGCTTAGTTGGTTTTTGAGGGGGGTTCTTATACTCGGTTTTTTAATTCTTTCATCACGCCTTATTGAACTCCAAGTTATTAAAGGAAGTTATTACCGGTCACTTTCAGAAGAAAATCGTATTAAAAGAATTCCAATTGTGGCTCCTCGTGGACGTATATTTGCCCGTGGTGGAGAAATACTTGAGGGGAAAAATTTTGCACACATAACAGGATTCGTGGGAGAAGCAAATAAGGATGAGGTTTTTAAAATTGACCCTGGGTGTATTGAAAAAGGCCCAGTTCGTTTGGGGGAAATGACAGGTCGCGGTGGGCTTAATGAAAAATATAATTGTATATTACGAGGTATTGACGGGGAAGAACTTGTTGAGGTGGATACATCAGGAAAGACCATTAGAACCCTGGGTGAAAAAAAAGCTACTCCTGGAAGTGATCTTCATACAACAATAGATTTTGGTCTTCAAAATAAAGTAGCCGAAAGTATGGAAGGTAAAATTGGAGCAGTAATTGCTTCGGATCTGAAAGGAGAGATTCTAGCACTTTATTCTTATCCCAGCTTTGATCCTTTGAGAATAGAAAGTTATTTAAATGATCAAACCCTCCCCTTTTTTAATCGAGCAATTGGGGGGGCGTACCACCCGGGGTCAGTTTTTAAACCAGTTGTAGCCATTGCGGCCTTGTCCGATGGTCAAATCGATAAAGATTTTACATATAACGACACCGGACAAATAAAAATAGACACGCTATATGGCGACTTTTCTTATTCCAATTGGTACTTTATCCAGTATGGTAGGAGTGAAGGAACAATAAATTTGGTTAGGGCTCTTGCTAGGTCTACAGATACATTTTTTTACACAGTTGGCGAAATGATTGGACCAGAAAAAATTGCGGAACTGGCGCATAAATTTATGCTTGATAAAAAAACAGGGATAGATATTCCCGGGGAAGTTGCGGGGTTGATCCCAACTCCCGATTGGAAAGAGAAAGTAAAAAAAGAAAAATGGTTTTTGGGCAATACTTATCATCTATCAATAGGTCAGGGAGACGTAGCCCTGACTCCATTGGGGGTAAATGTGATGACAGCAACAATTGCAAATGGGGGTAAATTTTGTAAACCATATATTAATGAAAAACTAAAAACTAAAAACGAAAAATGTAAAGAATCGGAAATTAAAAAGGACAATTTAGATCTAGTAAAAGAAGGCATGAGACAAGTATGCCTGCCTGCGCAGACAGGTACAACTGGCGGAACGGGCTTTACTTTTTTCGATTATAAAGAGTCGGTATTTTGTAAAACTGGTACAGCTGAAGTTGGGACAGACGATGATACTCATGCGTGGTTTACTTTATTTAATGCAGATTTAGCGTTGACCGTTCTGGTTGAAAAAGGGGGTGAAGGAAGTAAAGTTGCGGGGCCAATAGCCCGCTCTATTATGGACTATGAATATCTTAGGAAAAATCCTTGAGGGGGATGTTAATGTCATAGCTGTAGTTGGCTCTCGCGAGATAACAAAGCGGGGAGAATCATTGACCAAAGAATTTGTTAAAGAGTTAGTCAAAAATAAATTTACAATTGTTTCAGGGCTAGCTCGGGGAGTAGATACGATAGCGCACAAAACCGCGTTAAAAAACGGTGGAAGGACAATAGCAGTTTTAGGATCTGGATTTGATTATTTATATCCACCCGAAAATAAAGATCTGGCGAATGAAATAATTAAAAATGGAGCGCTTGTTTCGCCGTTTCCCAGAGAAACAAAACCTATTGGAAAGAATTTTCTAGCTAGAAATAAAGTAATTGTTGATTTTTCTAAAGCCGTTTTGGTTATTGAGGGAAAAAGAAGAAGTGGTACACTCTCAACCGCATCACACGCGGCAAATGAGGGTAAGGAGGTATATGCAATTCCTGGTAGTGAAGCGACTGATTGGCTAATAGATCAGGGAGCAAATAGTGTAAAATCTCCAAAGGATTTAATTAATCTTTTATGAATTTGATAATTGTCGAAAGTCCAACAAAAGCTAAAACTTTAAGTCGCTTCCTCGGAAGTGGCTATGAAGTGGAGGCTACCATGGGACACATTAAAGATCTCCCTAAAAGTAAGCTTGGGGTTGACGTTGAGCATGATTTTAAACCCGAATATATCGAAGTAGAAAAAAGAAAAGTGACGATAGAAAAGTTAAAGGTTGAAAGTAAAAAGGCAGATATTGTTTATATAGCAACTGATCCTGATCGCGAGGGAGAAGCGATTGCCGAACACGTTCGGCAAATAATCAATAACCAAGCATCAATATCCAAACGAATGGTCTTTCATGAAATTACAAAAGAAGCAGTCGAAGAAGCTTTAGAAAATCCCAGAGATGTTGATACTAATTTGGTTGATGCCCAAATTGGAAGAAGGGTTTTGGATAGATTAGTAGGTTACAAGCTTTCACCACTTCTTTGGAAGAAAGTTCGAGTCGGCCTTTCGGCCGGGCGGGTTCAATCTGTCGCAGTTAGACTGATTGTTGAAAAAGAAAGAGAGATTGAAAAATTTAAATCGGATGAATATTGGGAGATTTTTGCGAAATTTAATAAGTTTACTGCAAAATTAATTAAGGAAGTAAAAAATAAAGACGAAGCCGACAAAATTTTAGATAATCTAAAAAAATCCAAATATGTTGTTTCTGACGTTAGAAAAAAACAAGTCACAAAAAATCCATACCCTCCATTTACTACTTCTACATTGACTCAAGCAGGTGCAAGAATTTTTGGTTGGTCTGCTAAAAAAACTATGTCAATCGCCCAGGGATTATATGAAGAGGGATTAATTACTTACCACAGAACTGACTCATTAAATTTAAATGGAGTAGCGGTTAAAAAGGCTAGGAAGTTTATAGGTACTAGTTATGGTCAAAATTATTTAACCGAAAAACCTCGTTTCTACAAAACAACATCTAAAGTTGCACAAGAAGCCCATGAAGCAATTCGCCCTACGGACGTTTCAAAAATACCCAACGGAGAAAACAAATTATATGACCTAATTTGGAAAAGATTTATAGCTACTCAAATGGCAGCAGCTGTTTACGACGAAACGGTAGTTGAAGTCGCGGCTCAAAGAGCTGATGATGAAACTCCTTATTTACTTCGGGCCGGAGGCCAGGTAATGAAATTTGACGGTTGGCGTAAGCTTTTTCCCATAGATAAAGCTGCAGTTATTTTACCCGAAGTTCAAAAAGGGCAGGACCTAGATTTGGAAAAAGTTTGGGGGGAACAAAAGTTTACACAACCTCCTGCAAGATTTAATGAAGCTTCTTTAATAAAAATGTTGGAGAAGTTGGGAATTGGTAGACCTTCAACTTACGCACCGACCATCTCAACAATTCAAATCCGCCAATATGTGGAAAAGAATGAAAATAAACAATTTGCACCGACCCCTATTGGATTTGCAGTTAATGATTTTTTGATTAGTAATTTTTCAGAGACATTTGAATACCAGTTTACGGCCCAAATGGAAGACAATTTGGATAAAGTGGCAGAGGGGAAACTTGCTTGGGTAAAAACTATTAGAGATTTCTATTTGCCATTTGATAAAAAAGTTAAAGATGTTACAAAAAATTCTGTTAGAGTAAAAATAGAAGTTGAAAAAATAGGAAAAAAATGTCCTGATTGTAAGGATGGGGAATTGGTAATTAGAACTGGGAGATTTGGCAAGTTCATAAGCTGTTCAACCTTCCCCGAATGTAAGCATACTGAAAAATATTTAGAAAAGATTGGAGTAAAATGCCCGGATTGTAAAGTGGGAGAGGTAATTGTCAAAAAGTCTAAAAGAGGTAAGTTTTTTGGTTGCAGTCGCTATCCCGATTGCAAATACGCCAGTTGGAAGTCCCCTAAGAAGGATGATGCATAAGTCCAGCTTCGTATTGCTGGGTCTTCACTTGACATGTGAATTATGATATTAATGTTTTGATAGAAAGTCCATATGAATTTGAAAGATTTTGATGAATATCAAAAAGCTTGCAAAAAAACTGCGATCTACCCCAACATTGGAAAGAATTTTATTTACCCCACAATTGGTTTGGTTGGTGAGGCGGGAGAGATTGCAAATAAAGTCAAAAAAATAATCCGTGATGATAACTCCAAAATTACAAAAGAAAAAAGGGATGAGCTTATGGGAGAAATTGGGGATGTGATGTGGTATGTTTCCCAACTTTCAAGCGAACTTGGTTTAAAACTTTCAGAAGTCGCAAAACACAATGTTGATAAATTATCTTCCCGCCACATTCGGGGAAAAATCAAAGGAAGTGGAGATGAGAGATAAGCTATCTTCTTTCAAGTGTTCTAAAAATTATGGGTGGTTGTAAATCTAAATGTTCTTCTCTAGATAATTCATTCCATTTTTCCTCATTAATTTCAGGGAAGTATGCATCTCCGTCAAAATTCTTTTTTACTTCCGTCAGATATATTCGTTCAGCCAAGGGGAGAGTAAATCTGTAAATTTGTTCTCCCCCGATTATAAAAAGCTCTTTTTCTTTTTTGTCTTTGGCGAATCGAATTGCCTCTCCTAGCTCTTGGAAAACGAAACAGCCTTCTGGTTTAAATTTTTCATCTCTGGCTAAAATAATATTTGTTCTACCAGGAAGTGGTCTCCCAATCGATTCATGTGTTTTTCTTCCCATTAAAATATGATGTCCAGTTGTTAAGCTTTTAAAATGTTTTAAGTCCTCGGAGCTGTGCCAGGGGAGTTGCCCACGTTTACCAATCACATTATTTTCTGAAACAGCAACAATTATTGATATTTTCATACAGCTATTGGTGCAAAAATTGCAGGGTGTGAGTTATAGTCTTCAATTTTGATATTTTCACTTAGAATGTCATCAATACTATTAAGTTGTTTATCGATTACAAGTTTTGGTAACGGCAGGGGATCTCTTTCAAGCTGTATTTTTATTTGCTCGACGTGATTTAAATAAATGTGAGTGTCTGCCAGGAATAAAGTTAAACTACCTGGAGTTTTATCAGTAATGTATGCAACGATATGGTTTAGCAATGCATATGAGGCTATGTTGTACGGTAGACCCAAAAGGGTGTCTACAGACCTTTGATACATTGCCAAATTTAACCTATCTCCATCTACTTGAAATTGAAACTGCATGTGACATGGGGGGAGTCCAGATATAGCCATTTCTTCAATGTCTGAAGGGTTCCAGGCTGTTACAATAATTCTTCTAGAATTAGGATTTGTTTTAATTAAATTAATAGCATTGGCCAGTTGATCGATCTCAGTTCCGTCAGGATTTTTCCAATGTCTCCATTGGTATCCATAAACTGGACCCAAATCTCCCCATTTCTCAGCAAACTGTTCATCTTTTTTAATTTGTTCTTTAAATTTTTTCATCTCTTCGTTCCATAAATCTGGAGTTTTAAGTTTTGATATATTACCTTGACCATTTTCCTGCAGATATCTTTTTAATGGCCAATCATTCCAGATATTTACCCCTTTTAATACGAGAGGTCTAATATTTCTTTCACCTCTAATAAACCACAAAAGCTCTTCTTTAATACTTTCAAACCTTATTTCCTTAGTAGTTAACAATGGGAATCCATTTTGAAGATCTGCTTTTAAAGTTTCACCGAAAACTTTTCTTGTTCCTACTCCGGTTCTATCTCCACTTTCTGTTCCACTGTTTAAGATATGGCGAAGAAGGTTCAGGTATTGATGTTCGATACCTGGGGGTGTTTTTCTTTGTTCAAACTCTATCGCCATTAATCGGATAATAAACTTGCTTACCTACTTTGTCCAGTTTGTGTACTGGCAGGGCACATCGGTAACACTTCAGGAAACTTCTGGTAAGCATAGGCT
>ERZ1292632.181-Hain-H43-01um-R2-181-length-65199-cov-8_pt1 | contig 65199 bp, 88 predicted proteins | sample MGYA00564407_ERZ1292632 | MGnify/ENA primary metagenome ERZ1292632 (study PRJEB36523, sample SAMEA6512637) | groundwater metagenome | collected 2019-01-08 | study: AquaDiva: Metagenomics assemblies of 32 groundwater samples | reverse complement strand
GCCGCCAACCCTCCCCCTGCACCCCCACCCTAGATTATGTGGTTACTTCGTAACCACGGCCAGCCGCTCAGAAGCGGCTGTCCCTTGTTGTACGCTGTACATTGTACACTGTACGTACCGGGAGCAGGGAGCAGGGGTGGACGCGCGATGAGATCGACTCCCGGAGAAGTTGTCAAGTCCCTCTTATTTGGGAGCGGTCGCCACGGCTCCGGACGCCCGTTCTCACGTGTTGTTACGTTTCACGCGTTCGGGCCGGACGCCCCGAGCCGCCAAGGTAGTCCCGTGTCCTCCCCTCCTCCCTTCTTCTTTATCCTGACGCCCGCGCGCATAAACGCAGGTGCGATCCCGTCGAGCTGTCGAATACGCGGCCGACGCAAGACGCCCGGAGATGACGGGGATCCGACGTCGACCAAGGTGCGATTCATCCCGAGATCGATCCCCTCGGTCACGGTCTCCTCGTCCGTCTCACCCCGTCAGGCCACCCTTGTCTATCAGGCGGCCGTGTCGGAGTTCTACGGAGGGCGTCCGACCATGACCGACTCCGAAGCTAGCGCGCTGGCGTCCGCTATAGACATGGCCGACCCGTGGGAATGGATGGAGGCGCAGTGCTGGGCGTTTTCCCCGCGCAAGGAACTACGCCACCCGAGGCCATATCAGTGCGCAGGGGAGTGGGCGCGGCGAGTCTGGCAGGACTACCGACGCGCCTGCGCGGTAACCGTCGACTGGAAACCCGAAAACCGATACGACTGGGCGGCTACGGCGGGGCGGTCCGCGTGCCGCGCAGCATCTCGGAGTCCCTCTGGGTTAGCGACCGACTATGCTACCGGACGGGTACGCGCGGAGCTACTGGCAGCGGCAGAGATCTTGCTCGGATACAAGTTCGGACCGTCCGCCGGCGTCGACGCGGCGAGGCGGGAGGCGCGACGGCTGGGCATCTGCCGCGATGATCTCGAGGCAATGCGTGTGGGACTGGCGGCGGTGGACCGCAGGCAAGAGCGGGCGAGAGTCGGCGAGGATCGCGTCATGGGCGACGCGGGAATCCGAAGAGTCTGAGCAGAGAGAGAAAGAGAGATAAGAGGTCGAAAAAGGTGACGGTCAGAAAGATAGCCAGGGGCGCATTGTCACTCATCGACCCAGATGAGGATCTCCCATCGGGTCACTTGTCCGCCTCGGCGGTCTCGATGTACCAGCGCTGCCCCCGGCAGTTCGAGTTTCGCTATGTGCATGGCATCAAGTCGCCGCCGTCGGTGGCGCTCGTCGAGGGACTCGCCCACCATGATTGGCTGCGGGTCCACAACCAGGGGCGTGTGAGATCACAAGAACGGCTCCGCGGTGACGAGGCAATGGACCTGTTCACAGACTTCTGGCGGGCGGGGAAGGGCGAGGCGTCCGACCACAGCATGGCCGCCGATCGCGATGTGCCGGCGCGCGCCCAGCGACTCATCGACGCCTATCTGCGCGGACCCGACCAGAAGCTCGAACCGACGTCCGCCGAGGAGAAGGTGCAGCTCGTGCTCGGCGGCGTCCCTGTGCTCGGCTTCATCGATGTGATGACCGAGGACGCGGTGCTCGACTACAAGGTCGTCGGCAAGAAGAAGAGCAAGAGCGACGTCGAGAACTCGCTGCAGATGGCGATCTACGCCGCAGCCAAGCCGCGAGCGAAGCGAGTCGGCATGATGTCGTTCGTCAAACCGTCCGCCAAGATCGTGACCGAGGAGGCTCGGGTGAACAAGGCGATGGTATCGTGGGCAGGCGAGGTCGTCGCGTCCGTCGCCGGCGCGGTCAAGGCCAGCGCCTTCCCCTGCTGCGCGCCCGACTCATGGGTTTGCAGCGAACGGTTCTGCGGCTACTGGGACAGGTGCCGGGGAAAGAAGCGGTGATCAATCTCGCGTTCGTCTGGCCGAACTGGACCAATGAGGAGCTGTCCTCTCGGGTGCACGGATCGGACGCGCGCGAACTGTTCAAGACGTCGGCGCGGGATTGCAAGCTAGAAGAGTCGGCGACGCTGCGTCACTTCGTCCTCGTCGACGCATATGTGCCGCGCGGTCGTAAGCCGCGAACGCAGGTCATACGTGAGCAGCTCCCGCGCCTCCTCGAGGGACTGCGCGGCTGGATGCCCGACATGGTCGTCGCCGTCGGCGCGACGTGTTTCAAGACCCTGGCGGAGAAGACCCGCATATCCGACTGGGCGGGGCGCACCGTGCGTGGCCAGCACTTCGACGCTCCCATCGTCGGCCTGATACATCCGGACACCGTTGCCGCCATGCAGGTCAAGCGGCGGGACTTCGTGGTCCAGATGCGGACACTCGCGAACCTCGTGCGTCAACGCATCTCGGGGACGCAGAACGAGCGAACGCGTGTCCGAGTGGTGACCGATCCGGACGACCTGCGCGAGCAACTTGCCACCATGCGCTCGCCGATCGCGATCGACTACGAATCGACCGGTCTGGATCCGCTAGCGCCCGACTTCCGCGTGCGATGCCTCGGCTTTTGCGATCGTCCAGGTCGTGCCATCGTGGCTGTCATTGAAGGTAACCCCGCCATCTTGCCCGTCGTGCGCGAGTTCCTGAGTGGACCGAAGGCGAAGTTTTGTCACAACGCCAAATACGAGCTGCGCGTATCGCGGACGCTCGGCGCGGAGCTTCGCAATGTTCGCGACGACACGATGTTACTGCACCATCTGCTGCACGAGGAGTCGTCGCACAACCTCGAGCTGCTCGCGTTCGATCTGACCGACATCGGCGGTTATGACCACGAGCTGAAGGAGCTGTTCGACTCAGGCTTCACGCATGCGACCGTCCCGATGAACGCGCTCGTGAATTACTGCGCGGGCGACGTCGACGCGACCTGGCGCATTCGCGAGCGCCTCCTTGAAGAATTAGAGCAGGATTCCGATCGCGAGCACCTCCGCCGGTGGTACCGGGATGTGGTCATGCCGACGTGTCACTCACTGTCGCGAATGGAAGACGTGGGGATGCAGTTGTCGAGCCAGCGCCTGCTCGACCTCAGGATAGAACTGGAGATCGAGCGCGAGGTGCTGCAGCGTCAGATCGAGGCCGACCCGGCAACGCAACGCGCCAAACTCCGACTCAAGCTCGGCAGCAGGTCGTTCAATCCGAAGTCTCCGCATCATGTAAAGTCGCTGTTGTTTGACGTCCTCGGCCTCGAACCGGCGAAACTGACCAAGACCGGAACGGCGTCGACCGCAGACCTCGACAAGATCGACTCGGACCTGCCGTTGGTGCTCGTCCTGAATCGCATCCGCTCCACGCTCTATGACCTGCAGGAGCTGCGCGACCTCGAGGCCGCCTTGCGACCCGACGGGCGCGTGAACACCGACTTCTACCAGGCCGGCGTCGTGACGTGGCGTATGTCGTCGCGATCGCCAAACCTGCAGAATCTACCGCGCAACGGTCGAGTCAAGCGCGTGTTCGTGTCGCGGTTCCAGGGTGGGCAGATCGTGCAGGGCGACTTCTCGCAGCTCGAGGTCCGATTAGTGGGTGCCCTGTCTGGTGAGGAGAAATACGCGCACGCCTTCCGACTCGGCTACGACTTCCACCGTTACACAGCATCTCTGATCTTCGACAGGCAGATGGATGCGGTGACCGACGACGAGCGCAATATCGGCAAGCGAACGAACTTCGGCATCATTTTTGGCATCGGTGCGAAGAAGATGGCCGCGGAGACTGGCCTCTCACCCCTGCGCGTCGCACGCATCCTTGAGAAATACTTCGAGACTTACTCGCGCGTCGATACATGGATGAAGGAGGCGCGACGCACGGCGACACGCCGATTGCGTGTGGTGTCGGTGCTCGGTGCTGTGCGCCGCGTGCCCAACGCTCGCCATCCTGACAAGATGGAGCGGTGGCGGGCGCAGCGCCAGGCCGCTAACTTCCTGATCGGCCAGACAGGCGCGGGCATCACCGAACTGTGCATGAATGAAATCGCGGCGGAATTCCGCGACCGCGACATGCGCGCGATCGTCATCAACCAGGTGCACGATTCGATCGTCATCGATTCGCCGGCCGACGAGGTGCAAACAGTTGGTCGCATAATGCATCGCGTCATGACCGACGGCACGTGGTCGAAGTTCTCCGACATCTGGCTTAACATCCCTCTCCTCGCCGACGTCGCCTACGGGCCGTCGTACGGCGAGGCCAAGACCGTAATCCCACGCCCGACTGGCGCAGTGAAATCGAAGAAACATGCCTAGGGTTCGCCTTCAAGCCGGCTTCGTCCTTCCCTACAAACGCCAGTACACCACCTGCAACGTCACGGTGTCGATCGAACTGGAAAACGCCGACGCCGCGCAGGCGATGCGCGACTGCGAAGAGTTCGTCTATGGCGAGCTTGACCGACAATTGCAGATCATCTCCGATCGGGGGCCCGAGGTGTCGGGCCAGGGTTTCACGCCGAAGCGTCGATCAGGTCCGACCCGACGTCGGCCGTAACCTCTTCCCTCGCTCTTTCTTCCCTCCTCACCCCTGATAGAAAACAGCAAAGAGACACATGGCTACGAAAACCACGACGACGACCAAACCCAGCCTCCACACCGGACGCTACACCGAGCGGCAACAGCAGATCAACACGCGCGGCAACTTCGGTCGGTTCCAGGATGGCAAGACCGCGATTCGCATCTTCACGTTCGAGCACACCGTCACAGAACGTGACTTCGAGCTGCATATCTACGAACGGAAGAGTCCGAACGCCCCGAAGATCGGCGATCGAGTTCGCGAGATCGACCGCATGGTCGTGAAGCATTTCCTCGACGACGGGGTGATCGTCTGTTCCGGCAAGGGGTGCGACGTGTGTCGCGAGGCGCGCGAGCTGTCGCAATCGCGAGGCAAGCAGGACCAGAAGTACGGGAAGTCCATCTCCGGGCGCAAGCAGTTCGTAGTCAACGCGGTGGACATTGGTGATGTCGAGGCCGGGATGCGCGAATGGTCGCTGCCGCAGATGGTCTACAACGACGTGCTCGCCCTGGTGATCGGCGGTGAGATCGCGGAGGACGACCTGTTCGGCTGCCGCGGGCGCGATATCGTCGTCCAGCGCAATTCGAAGCTGCCGCCAGCGCAGATGTACAAGTCCATCGTGCGCGACGCGGCCAAGTGCGAGGAACTGCCGGCGGAGCTGGACGACGCCGTCAAGGACTTAAACGAGAACGTCGCGCTCGACCCGGGCGTGCAGCATGTGGAAAAGGAGGACGACGACCCGAGGCCACGGCGGTCGTCGGCGAGGGCTGAGGCAGACGACGAGGACGAGCCGACCACGAGGACGGAGTCGCGGAGGAGCGCGAAACCCGTCAATGACGAGGCGTTCGCCGATGACGATCCGAAGCCTCAAGCCGAGACAGAGGACGACGCCCCGACAGGGCGGTCGAAGGCGGATCCCGACGAGGAGCCAGCCGTCAAGGTAGATGACAAGCCGAAGGCGCGAAAGAAGCCGAAGGACGAGGACAAACCCCAGGTCGCGAAGCCGAAGAAGGGCGATGTCGTGCGATTCCGCGCCGATTCCAAGACGCACCGGGCCACCGTGCTGTCGGAGAAGAATGGGACGCTCGTGGTCAAGGACGAGTCGGACGAGGAGTGGGAGCTGCAGGTAGATGACCTCATCTCGTGACCTCCTCCGCCCGGGCGTTAACATCATCATCGATGGTCAGTGGGGATCAACCGGCAAGGGTAAACTGGCCGCTTACCTCGCCGGCCGTTCGACGGTGACGCTCGCGACGTCCGACCTGCAGGCCAACGCCGGGCATACCGTCGTGTTGTCTGGTAAGAAGTACGTCACCCGCCATCTCCCGTGTTCGTTCGTGAATCGGGAGGCGCGGATCTTCCTGTCCGCCGCGTGCACGATCGACCTGCCTGTGCTCCTCGCGGAGATCGAGGCGCTCGAGTCATTCGGCGTGCAGAACCGCCTGCGAATCCATCCGCGCGCCTGCGTCATCGAACCTCGGCACGCGGGGGAGGAAAAGCGCGACAACAACTACATGGCGTCGACCATGAAGGGAGTCGGCGCGGCCGCCGCCGAGAAGATGCGGCGCCTCAGGACAGCGAGCCTCGCCGGCAACTGCGTGAAACTTGCCCGACGCGGTTGGATCGGTGAGGTCGACGTCGTCGACGAATGCCAGCGCGGAGGTACCGTGCTCGCGGAGACGGCGCAGGGATTCGACCTGTCGCTGAATCACGGGCATCTCTTCCCCTATGTCACGTCCCGCGACGTCACCACAGGCGCGACGTTGTCGAATCTCGCCGTTGCGCCAACGTTCCTACGTCGCGTGTGGGGATCGCTCCGCGCCTATCCGATCCGCGTGGGCAACACCGAGGGTGGATGGTCCGGCCCGCACCACCAGGATCAGCACGAAACGAATTGGCAACTCCTCGGTGTCCCGCCCGAGATCACGACGGTCACGGGTCGCGTACGTCGCGTATTCTCCTGGTCGGAGGAGCAGTTCTACAGGTTTGTGCGGGCGTGTGGACCGACGGACCTGTTCCTGAACTTCGCGAACTACATCGACCCCGCGTGCGCGGAAATCCGCACTCCGGCTGCCATACCCGAGGCGGTGATGCTCCGCGTGAAGGCGATAGAACGACAAGTCACCAAGGCCTTGTGGGGTTCCAAAGCGCTAGTGCGTCTCATTGGTACGGGAGCGGACGACGCGGACATGGTGGATATGCTGGAGACTGTTCCGGCGGGAGAATGTGCGGAGTGAAGCGGATCTATTTTGTGTTCGGCGAGACATGCGCCGGCAAATCCACATGGTGCTCTGCCCGCTCTGGCTTCACGGTGCGGACGTCCGAACTGGCACGCCAGTCGATGTCGTTCCAGGAAATGGCAGTCGACGACCACCCGGAGGCGCCGGCACGAGCCGACGCGGCAGTTCTGGCCGGCATACAGGCGGCCATGAACAGCGGGAGCGAGGTCGTGCATGTAGATTCGTTCCCGCGCACCCTCGAGCAGATGCGATGGCTGCAGGAGCGCCGCGAGCGATGGTACAACGACGGCGTGGATGTCCGGCTCGTCTACTGCTTCGCCGCGCCCGACGTCCGTCGCATCCGCATCGCCGAACGCATGGCAGCAGACCCCGATCGTCGAGATCTGTTGGAGAAGCGCGTGCAGCAGGACGACAGCGCGGTACTCGCCGTGCTGCAGGCGGCCCTGATGGGTGACGTGCCATTGACCGTCGTCGACCTGACTAGACTTCCGACCTCTCGCGACTTCGATCATCGTATGTCGCTCGCGCGGATGTTCGATCGACACGCGGAGTTCTCCGACGTCGTGATCGGTCGTCACGAGATGAGCACGGACGAGCTGCTCGCGAACGCGTCCGGGGCGGAATGCAACCCGTTTTCTCCCGCCGGCGTGTGGTTGCGACGCTTCCTCGAGGCCGCGCGGAGGGAGATTGATGAGGCGTTGGCCGAAATCCCCGAGGCGTGGTGGTCCGTCGATCAGACGCGATTGCCGGCCGCGCGCGAGGAAATCATCGACGTGTGGCACTTTATCATGAGTGCCGCGATGTCGGCCGGTATGAATGCCGAAGCGTTCAGCCGCGCTTACTACGCCAAGCTCGCGATCAATCTCGAGCGCCAGCGCTCGGGCAAGTATTCCAAGAGGACGAAGGGAGCGACGACGTGAGCGGCGATGACTGGTTTCAGGCGGGCACGTGGGTCGTGACCGTCGTCGCCATGACGGGCATGGTGCTCAACTCCCGGCAGAATCGCTGGGGGTTCGCGTGCTGGATGTTCACGAACACGGCGTGGATAGCGGTTGCGTTACACAAAGACATCATGGCGCAGGCGGCGCAGCAGACGGTTTACCTGTGGTTCTCCGTGTTGGGTTTCATTCACTGGTCGAGGAAGGAGCGAGAAACGCGTGCAGGACGTGATGAGCAACAGCTTCCGGCGCCGGCTGATCCGCGCCATGTTGCAAGACCCCGCCGTCCTCGCGGAGGCGAGACGCTTCATCCATCCTGATGACTTCGCCGACGGTCGTGAGCGATCTCTGGTTACGCTCGTCCTCGATCATTGGGACCGACACCGCGAACCCCTGGATAGGCAGGCGTTCGAGGAGCGCGCCTCGGAGATCGGACTCGATGAAGAGGCGGCCGATGAAGTGGCCGACGAGTTTTACCAATCGCCTGGTCAGACGGCGTTTGTGCGTGACCATGTCATCGACTTCGCCCGCAAGCGCCGGCTCGGGGCCGCCCTCGAGCAGGCGGCGTCGATGCTGGATTCGGAGGCGTGGGATGACATCCTGGCGGTCCTGAGGGCAGCGGAGGCCTACGGCGACACGTCCGACCGTCGCGCCCTCATCTTCCCGCGCGACGAGGACAAACTGCGACCGGAGCGCGATGGCATGGCGGTGGCGACGGGTATCGAGCTGTTCGACTCGGTGATGCGCGGCGGGCTACCAGGTGGCAGCCTGGGACTCGTCGTCGCCCCACCGAACCATGGCAAATCGAGCCTCATGATCAGCATCGCCAAACAAGCGCTGCTCGCTGGCGTCTCCGTCGCGCACTTCACACTCGAGATGACCATCGAGCAGACGTATCGCCGCTACAAGCCGGTGACACGCGGACCGCGGCGGCGATCGCGCGCCCCGCTCACTGTAGTCGGTCGCGCCTCCGGGTCGCTCACTGTGCAGGGAATCCACGAGGATATCCGACAAATCTGCCAGGATGGATTCCGGCCGGGTCTCATCGTGGTCGACTACGCCGCACTCCTGCGGGCGCCTCGGCAATTCGACCAGAAGCGACATGAGCTGGCCGAAATCTTCAAGGAGCTGCGTGGCCTCGCCCAGCAGCTCGACGTGCCGGTCTGGACCGCGCATCAATCGAACCGTGCCGGCATGGAATCGGACTACAAGTCGCGCCGCGTCATCGGCATCGAGGACCTCGCCGAGTGTTTCGAGATTGCCGCCATCGTCGACGTGATGCTATCCATCAACGCCACCAACGAGGAGCGCGAATCCGACATCGCGCGCCTCTTCCTCGCAAAGAACCGGCTCGGTCCGGCCCATTCTCAGTGTCTTGTTCATTGTGATTACGAAATATGCGAGTTTACAGACCGAGCGACCACAGCAGGGCTCTAGAAGAGCGCTTCTTTTCTAAGGTGAGGAAGCATCTAAACGGCTGTTGGCTGTGGTCAGCGTCGACCATGAGAAATGGTTACGGTCGTTTTAGTTTTGGAGGATGCTGGGTTCTAGCACATCGCTGGTCTTATGAACACTTCCGCGAATCGGCTGCAGGCAGATTAGATATTCGAAAACGTCATCGCTCCGGTATTTGTCAACGAGAATTGGCCGCGGAGTTTGGCGTCAGCCAAAAGAGTCGTATTACTCGCGGAGAAACGTGACGAAGAATATGAGTTCTCGGATCGGGCGACGCCCGGCTCCATCTAGGCTTAACATCACCCTGCCTCGCGAGGACAACGACTACCTAGAGCGGATCGCCCGAGAGACGGGGTGCTCAAGGACTGACGTCCTGCGTGAGGCCATCGACACGCACCGACGCATGGACAGGTGGACGCGGAGGGGTTACTCCGTGTTCGCGTGCAAGGATGACAAGCCGCAGGTGCTCCTGCTCGAGGCGTAATGCATCGACGACGAAGAGACGACCGAGAGGTCTTCGTGCCACTCCCGCCGGGTCACCGCTGCCGGGTAGGGTCGCCATTCGAGACTGTCTTCGACGCGATGGTTGAGGAGCACCTCGCCGTACAGCAGATGGTGATCGACCTGAAGGATCGCAGCGAATTGAGCGACGCGACATGTGATCGGTTAATGAAGGCATTTATCGCCGCAGCGGAGGCTCTGAAGCGACACACCCTGCCGCTCGCCGAGACGTCGGCGGCGCGCGACGCCGAGCGCGGCGAAGCATCATGACGCCGCGAAGGATAGTCAAGGATCCAACATGGCGCATCGTCGTCGGCGATTCCGTAGCAGCGCTGCGCAACATGTCAGATGACAGTGTGCACTGCATCGTAACATCACCACCATACTGGAATCTGCGAGATTACGGTGTCGAGGATCAGATCGGACTCGAAGCAACACCGGAGCTGTACGTCGAACGCTTGGTGACGGTGTTCGCCGAAGCGCGACGCGTGCTACGCGACGACGGTACGCTGTGGTTAAACATTGGTGACAGTTACGCGGGATCGTGGGGAGCGCAGTCTCGAGGCGGACCGCCGTCGTGTAAAAGCACGCTGCGAGGAAACGGTCACGTCGGCGGCGGCCCTAAGATTCGATCTCTAGCCGCAGCGCAGATCGAAGCCGCACCTCGAAGAGACAGTCACACCGGATCTTGGGTCAACCAGCACCCGGTCCTCAAGCCTAAAGATCTCGTCGGCATACCATGGCGTCTCGCGTTCGCCCTTCAAGCCGACGGCTGGTATCTGCGCTCCGACATCATCTGGCACAAGCCGAATCCCCTGCCGGAATCAGTACGCGATCGACCGACCAAGTCACACGAGTACGTGTTCCTACTGACAAAGACAGCCCGATACTCCTTCGATGATCGCGCCATCGCGGAGCCTGCGACAGGGCGACCCAGCGGCAATACAAAGCCTAACAAAGGTTTTACTGAGGATCCGACACGCTTTCGCTGTCGCGCGGGCTTGCAGGATTACGCGGCCCGAGAGACGAGACGACCGCGTACGGTTTGGACGATTGCCACTCAACCATTCAAGGGTGCTCACTTCGCCGTGTTTCCTGAGGATCTGGCGCGACGTTGCATATTAGCCGGGTGTCCATCAGGCGGTGTGGTGCTTGACCCTTTTTGTGGAAGCGGAACCGCCGGAGTAGCAGCACTCACGACTGGTCGTGGCTTCGTTGGGATTGATGCGAATCCGGACTACGTCGAGATGGCGCGTCGACGCATCTCCGCCTGTGTAGTATGAACCGACGCGCGCTGATCGACGCGTTGCGAAAGTTCCTCGGTGAGCCTGATCACGCGGATCGCGAGTGGGTCAACTTCCCGGCGTGCCCGTTCTGCCGCGCGCGTCGCAAGTTCGGTGTGAACCTCGCGACCGGGCAGACGAAGTGCTTCCGGTGCGAGTCCGACCCGCCCCTCGCCGCCCTCTTCAAGCTGTTCGGTCGACGCTTGCCGCAGGGGGCGACCTCGCGCCCCGCGACCGGTCGCTTCGTGGAGACCATGCGCCGTATGCGAGAAGCGAAGCTCGAGCGCGAGCCGGTCGACCTGTCCGCGTGGGTCCGCCTCCCGTCGACCGAGGCAGGCGACGACGGTAGACGCGCGTTGGCCTACGCGAGATCGCGCTACGCGCTTCCCGAGGACTGGGAGTTCGGCCTCATCCGCAGCGAGGCGTTCGAGGGTCGCGTCGTCTTCACGGTTCGCGAGTGTGGCGTGGTCCTCACCTATCAGGCGCGCGATTACGTCGGTCGGCAGAAGCCGAAAACCCTTAATCCACCAACCGGACAGGGCGTTCCCGCGGGTCAGGTGTTGTTCGGAGCCGAGCACGTGCGGCGGGGCGACCGCGTCGCGGTCTGCGAGGGCGTGTTCGACGCGGTGGCGGTCTCGGCGACGGACGAGTGGCGCGGCGTCTCCCTGCTCGGCCGCGTGGCGTCCGAGGCGCAGGTCGTGCAGATCGCCGGCCTCGACGCGCACGAGGTGGTGGTATGCCTAGACGGCGACGCGGGACCCCAGACAGCGACACTCGCGGGCCGCCTCGCGGCGCTGGGCGTTCCCGTGCGCGCGATCGATTGGGCGGGCGACGCGGAGGCCGATCCCTCCTCCGAGGGTCCGGATCGTATGCGGAGACGCCTGGACGCCGCCGGCGAGGTCAGTCGGTCACGCCTAGTTCGCCTAGCCGCGAGCGCACCGCGTCGGCTACCCGGCAGGCGGTGGCGGCGGACATCCCCACCCGGGCGGCCGCTGCGGTGAAGGAGTCGGGCCGTCGGCAGAAGGACAGGAGGACCTCGCGTGCCGAGTCGGACAGGCCGGCGGCGACGCGCCCGAGCGCCTCGCGGATCTCCGCGGCCCTGTCCGACCGCGACTCGTAGCCTGGCTCGTTCTCGGGCGACACGCGCGGCACCGAGCGCTCCCGGATCTCGTAGAACATCTGCCGGCGCATGGCATTGAGGCCGACGACGACGAGCTGCTGCAGGGAGTAGCCGCGGTCGCCGATCTGGACGAGGCGAAGCCACGCGGACCCTACGAGGTCGTCCTCGAGCGCGGGGTCCGACCGACGCACCAGTCGCCGCGCCATTCGTCGGAAGGCCGCCGTCAGCTCCTCGAAGTGCTCCTCCGAAACGCCGATGGCCCGCATGTCGTCATACACCGTCATGTGTGCGAGAAGTGTATCACACCGAGGAACCCGAGTCAAGCGCGAGATCAGCGACGGCGGGCGTCGTCCGGAAGCGCGCGCCAGCGACCCATCGCCTGCACGTCTGAGACCGGCTCGACGCCGTCGCCGTACCACAGCTCGTCCGCCTCGACCTGGACCACGCACGGGCCGGCTACCTGGCCGAGGTCGCGAGTCACGGCGACTCGGCCCCGCGGCACGCGCAGGAAGAGCAGGGAGTGCGGCAGCTTCCTCGCGAGATCGAAGGGACCCCACAGCGTCGGAACGCGCAGGATGTGTCGGCGGCCGGAGGGGTCGAAGTGGATGAACGTGTCGTGCCTCATGCTCCTTTTTCGGCTCGCGACCCCCTCTCGCTTGAGCGATCCGCCGCTTGCGCGTCCCAGGGCGAGACGCTCCGATGAGGAGGATGCTCGTCGTCGGTGTAGACCCCGGAAAGACGGGCGCCATCGTCGCCTTGCGGCGGGATCTCTCGGTCGCATGGGCTATCCGAATGCCACTCCTGCGCGGCACTCGCGACATCGACTCAGCGGAGATCTTCGCCCGCCTGACGCGGGATCCGCCGGTGCTCGTCCTGCAGGAGTTCGTATCGTCTCGACCAGGTAACGGCGTGAAACAGGCGTTCGAGTTCGGCCGCGCCGCGGAGGTCTGCCGATCCCTGTCTATCGCCGCGGGAGCCCCGTTCGAGACGGTGACGCCGGCGACGTGGCAACGCATGATTCCCGACCTGTATCCTGGCGTAGACAGGCAGGACCTGAAATCGATCGTGACGAGGTTTGCGCTCCGTGTCTGGCCCCTTCTCCCCATACGCTGTGGCGCAGATCAGGGTATGGCGGACGCGGCGTGTGTGGCAGCCGTGGCGGTCAGGGTAGCGGAGCACAGAAAGTTATGGCGATCAGAAAACTCGACAGACGCGAGACGACCCGCCTGAATCCGACGAGGCGGCTGCGCCACCTGGAGGACGACGATCTCATGCCGCTGGCTGGCAAGCTGTCGACGGTCCGAATGGCCGACGTGTCGGCCGTGTTCCTATTGGGCGTCCTCGACGAGTGGAAGGTATCAGGACATCCTGATAAGCTGGCGGTCGTGGATTACGTGCGCCGCAACAAGGACATGCTCGAGGACGAGGCCGCAGAAGAGAACGTCGTCGACTACGGAGATATTCCGTTTTGAATCCGCTCGATGCCGCTATCATCCGTATCGCGCGACTCGAGGAGGAGCTGGCCCACGTCCGCGCGAATCATGCAGAGATGGTCGCTCGTAATTCGATCCTGCGTGCCCGGAATGACATTCCCATCTGGATGACGGACGCGTACCGGGCGATCGAGAACGACATTACCGCTGTACATGAGGCACGACACGCCCTGCGCCGATGGGCGGAACATCAGGGACATGATCGTTGCTGGTGGCACCCGGATATCCTTTGCGTACTCGCGACGATCCTTGGTGTCTCCATTCCCGAGCCTCGACTGCCGCCGCGTGAGGAGTTCCGAACCGCCTGCGCGCGTTACGAGACCGCGCAATACGAGCAACGCAAGGAACCCGGCTGAGATCTCCGATAAAGACGTTCGACGTTTGAGGGTATCGGGGGTTCGTATGGTCAAGATCGGAAGCAACGTACTCGAAAAGAACTACTGGAACCTGCCGCATGACGTGGATCTGGCAAACCAGGCCGAGCCGCCGTTCCACCTGCCCAACAACGACTGGAACGCCGCAGTCGGCATCCAAACTCGGGGTCGCACGTTCACACACCTGGGGCCGATCCGCTCGACCGTAGTAGCCATCGCCGAGCGACTCTTCGGGACGCAGCTCGCCCTCCTGTATCGCGGTCAGGGTACTGTGCATGTTCAGGGACACCGCCAGGTCAGCAGGATCGACGGCATGATACAGGGTGAATCGACGACGGTGCTCCTGTTTGAACTCGGCGTTGGTATATTCGCCTACGAGGTTACGGACGCGGTCGACTTCACGCTCGTCGCGGTCGTCGAGGTAGATAACGCGATGGCGTTCCTGCGCGGCAACGTCGCTCATCCGGTGCTGCAAGCCGTGTGGCACCATCTGCCGGGCTATCGCCGCCTCATGGATTGGTGCGGCTTGGAATGCGCGCTGAATGAGATCGACGTCGATCGCGAACCCTACACGTGGTCCGACTACGACATCCGTCCCGGCCACCTGCGTAAGGATGAAGAACGAGGGCCAGGCGAGGAGGCGACGCACGGTACTCTGCTGCAGCTCCCGCGACTCATCGCGGCGCATCCGGGCGACTACTGGGTATGCCTGCCTGGTGAGCTTAACGACGCGAGCCTCGTGCGACTCGGCCAGAAGTTCGGTCCGGTGATGAAGGAGACGGATGTCCTCGAATACACGAACGAGGCATGGAATCCGTCGTTCGCGTCGACGCACCGTCTCCAGAACCGACGTCCCGCCGGCATGCACTGGGCGGAGTGGTACGTGCGCGAGGCCGTGCGATGCATCACCCTGTTCGAGCAGGGTGCGGGCAAGAGGTTCAAGCGCGTGGCATGCTGGCAATCCGCCGGCGGAGACTGGGCGTTCGGTCTCGACTGGAACCAGCAACCGAGCCTGCCGGAGCTGTACAAGCGCGTCGACTTCTTCGACGCGATCGGCATCGCACCCTATCTGTTCAACGACGCACGGCCGGTCAGCGAGTTTGAGTTCGTGCGGCACATGGACGAGCTGGAGCAGCGGTGCCGGAACTGGAAGGCGGTTGCGGACATGCACGGCAAGCCGCTTTGGGCATACGAGGGTCTGATCGAGATCCCAGGCCAGCACCACGACGCCGCGCGCGACACGCCTGAGATGGGCGACTGGATCTACCGCTACCTCGTCCGGCTGACACCGTTCTTCGAGCACTTCTGCACCTATACCGCGATGGGTCCGACGTGGGGTCTGATCGAGGGTCGCGGTCGTCCGGTGAACCGAGCGCTCGGCGTGCTCCGCTTCATCGCCGAGCAGACGGGCAGGCCGTTGGGTATCGGAGATCTGCACGACCTGATCTCCGCGCGGTAGCGTCCCTGTCGTGGGACGGGAAATCGCGCCCTCCTTCGTCGGCATCGCAGGTCTCGGCGCGAGACGCCCCGCTCAAGTCCGCGGTCCTCGCCTGCCGATAAGGGACCCATGCGAGACAACACGAATCCGCGGGCCGGCGGTATCCGGCGAGCCGTCCCGATGACACCCCTGCGCCTCGGCGTCATGCACGCGGCAGAGGGTCGGCCGATCCTGACCCGCGACGAGTTCTGCGCCCTACTCATCGACTTTCCGTTCGCGACGGCGGACGACTGGGAGAACTACCGCACCGGCGCGGCGGAGCAGGCGGCGAGGATGAAGGATGCCGAGGACGAGCGAACCTTCGACCGATGGAACGAGAAGAGGGGCGAATAATCATGAACGAACCGCGCGATGAATGCCCGGGGTGTGGTGAAGTGCGTCCGCTTGGCTACTGCCATATAGACGAGGATGGTGAGGAGAACCACACTTGGACCACAAGCGGTTGGTGTCACTGCGGGCGTCTCAAACGCTGCAATGCCTGGTTAGTAAATGGCAAACGCTGTCGCAGACGTGTCGATGGTAGCAAAGAGGCTGAATGCACTGACTACTGCACTCGCCACGCGTCACAGATGCGAGCTTACGCCAAATATAACCAGGTTGTCATCCGGGGTATGGAAGGCAAAAAGCGTAAACGCTAAATCCCGAATTGAGACACTCCGCTCAAGTCGACCCCGCCCGCGAGCCGAAAAAGGGAACATGAGCGACTTACACCACGACACGAGCACCGCCGACCTCCGCCGCCTCCGCGCCCTGTGCGACTTCATCGCCCGCACCACGTGGGACGTCGAAAGCATCGCGCCGACGCGCCAGGAGATCGAGGAGCGGCGCGCGCTGACGAGGAGGACCGGCAAGGACTGGGACGCTACCAATCGCGTCTGGAGGGACGCCTGCCGCGAGTGCGGCGAGCGCTTCCCGTGGAACGGCGGCTGCTGCGACTGTGTCTCTTAGTGAGACGTCCTGTTCAAGTCCACCCCACCCGACAGCCGAAAAAGAAAACATGGAAAACACCACCAAGCAACAACTGAAGGCGCTCCCGGTCGCGGCGGGCGACATGTTCATCGAGGCGATCGGCGCGGAGGTCCGCTTCTGGCAGGTGCTGCCGGACGGTCGGAAGCTGCGCCGCATCGGCACGTCCTGCACTATGCTGCGGTGTGGCCGCTCCCTGGTCAACTACGACGACGCGGGGAAGATGACACTCACGTCAGCCATCGACCTCACCGTCACCCGGATCTACAACCGGAAGGACCCCGCTGCCGGCGCCGCGTTGGTCCGCCGCTACCTCCCCGAGGTAACCGGCGCCCTGCACTTCTGCTACTCCGACTGCGGCCCGTCCGGGCAGCGGTGGGGATTCTCCAACGACAGCCGCTACACAATCCCGAAGTGAGACGAAATCGAGCAGATCGCTCAAGCGAGACCCGCTCGACTGCCGAAAAAGGAGGAGAGGATAACATGAGCAAACCACACCAAATCGACGCCGCGCGTGAGGCAGCCCGCACCTGGATCGCGAACCTGACCCGCTACTGCGAGCGCTACGGCCAGGACCAAGCGCGGTCGCCTTACGTCGCGGCCGACCTGTGCGGGTACGCGGGTGGCTTCGGCGACGGCCGCGAGCGCGCGGCCTTCGTTGAGGAGTTCGTCATCGCCCGCGAGCTGCAGGAGGCCGCGGCCGGCCGACCGAACGCGGTCGAGTTCCTGCGTGGTCGGCGGATAACGCCTGAGGGGTCGCGCGGGTCGTGCGGCTCGGGATGGTCGGGTGACCGCTGCGAACTCCCGTCCGGACACGACGGGCCGCACGACAACGAGTGAGTCTCGATTCGAGACGCGACCGAGCGGCCCGCTCAAGCGAGAGGGGGTCGCAAGCCGAAAAAGGAGGAGAGAGGAACACATGACAAATACCAAGAGCATCCGGTTCGACGCGATCGCAAACGACGACCCCGCCTTCTGCGGTGCGGAGCCGCTCGGCCGCAACCGCCCGGCGATGATCGCTGGCATGATTGTGGATGGCGACGAGAACGTCCCGGCTGTGGTCGCGTTATTTCGCAATGATTACGACCTCGTCCTCGAGATCCGAACCGAGGACGCATGCTTCGCCCGTTACTGGCGCGGGGCGTCCGTTCTCACCCTCCGATCGGTGCAGGAGATCCTCCTGCCGCTGCTACGCGAGCGCATGACCACCACCGAGCTGCAAACGCTGGGGTTCGTCTCGGTTTGAGACGAAGCAGGGGGTAGGGTTAAAGTCGACCCCACCCGCAAGCCGAAAAAGGGAGAGAGGACACACATGATGAACATCCGCCAGATCCGAGTCCAGTTCGAGACGATGCGCGCCAAACACACCGGTCGGTCGTCCGCCGCCGACGCCTCGGCCCTCGCCGCCGCGATGGCCGCCCCCGCCCCGGTCCGCCAGGAGGGCACGGACGCCACCGAGATCGGCCGCTTGCTCCGCTCGATCCGCGACGAGCGCACCGACTCGGCCGCCTTCCGCGAGGGCACGGCACGCCTGCGCGCCCTGCAGACCATCCTGCGCGCCCGCGGCGCCGCGCTCGCCGAGGTGCTGTCGTGAACGACTTTCGCAGCCTGTCGGCTATCCTGCGACTACTCGCCATGGCGATGGCGCGGTGCGACGAGACCGGGCAAGCGGAGGCCATCCGACTGTTCCGGGTCGCCCAGCTACGCATCCGGCGGAGGGTTAACCGGCTACACCCCGGACACCCGCGCTACGAGCGGGAACCCGTCCCGGCCGGCCTCGACGCGGGGGACGCGTCGTGAGTCGTCATACCACGGCTCGGAATGCCCGAGCCTGACCCAGAGAAGAAACCATGAAGAACCTCGCCATCCGCCTCCTGTTCATCCTGTCCGTCCTCGTCATCCCGGCCGCCGCCGGCTCCCTGCCCGGCCCGGTCTCGTCGGAGGACCTGCTCGCCGAGGCGATCGTCGACGCCTGCCGGCTCGCCCTGCTCCGCCTCGACCCCGCCGCCGAGTTCAACCCCGCGCAGGTGATCGTCCACCCCGGCTCGGACGCGGTAGGCTCCCTCGACGGTTTCCTCGCGGGTTCCACCGCGCTGGATATCTTCGGCCGCGGGCGCGCGCTCGGGGTCAGCACCAACTGGTTCGAGTTCGTCGACGCGGCGCACGCGCGCCGGGTGCTGGTCGCCCACTACGGGATGTGAGTCTCGATCCGAGACGCGATAGATGGCCTCTGTTCAAGTCGACCCCGCCCGCGAGCCGAAAAGGGAGGAGAGAGGGAACACATGACAAACACCGCATTCAACGTCGGCGACTCGGTCCGCGCGCGAGCGAGCGCCCAGGGAATGGAAGCCGGCGCGCTCTACCTCGTGTCCAGCGTAGACACCAAGTCCACCCTGTTCGGGAACTTCGTCTCCTACTGCCTGGAGCCGCTGACCGCGAGGAACCCCGCGTCGGCGTGGGTCGTGAATGGCCACCTGCTCCTCGATCGGGTGACGATCGCGGATACCCCGGAGTTCAAGGCCTCCGCCGCCCGGCTGGCGGAGACCCTCCGCCGGGAGGACGCGCAATGAGCGACTTCGCCTACGTCTCGAGTCCGACCGCCTCGGATGCCGCCCGACTACACGCCGCGTTCCGCGGCCTGATCGGGGCGCGCGCCGACGGCGGGCGCCGCGCGGCCGCCACCGCCCGTCGCCTGGCGCTGTCGGGCGCCGAGCCGGAGACCGTGGCTCGACTCTACGAGGAGGCGCGATTCGACCTGACGCTGGCGCGCGCGTGCGCGAGAGAAAAACCATGAAGGTACACGAACCAACGAAGAGACCGACCCTGGCCGAGGCGCAGGCGATGGTCGGAGGTTACGTGCAGCTCCTCCACATATCGGACGATGAGCAACTGCTCGTCAACGAGGAGGGGCGACTGCTCAACCAACCCGTGAACGCGGAGGCCAGCGCGCGCTGGCCGTTCTGGGGTCCCCTGGTGGGCGACGTAGTCCACCTGACGGGAGACGCTTGCTGGAGAGACGACAACGAGGAGGAGACATCATGAAGACGCTATCGCTGATCCTGTTCACCATCCTGGCCGCCTGCACTCACGATCGCCGCCGGGTGATCGTAGATCGACACGTCGACGAGGGGTACACCGCCCCGCCCCTCGAGCTGATCGAGGTAGACCACCGGTCGGTCGCGTTCTTCCTGCTCGACGGGGAGCAGGCTGGACTCATCCTCGACGGTCTGTGGCTCGACATCGAGACGGAGGGCGGGGAGCACATCGAGCTGGCGTGGGACGAGCTGTGGCAGCCTGCGGCGTGGCTCGCCGGCAGGTCGTCGGTGATGACCCGCGCGGAACTCGGACTCGACCCCCGATGATCCCGAGGTGAGACGGGCGTCGTCCGGGCGCTCAAGTCGGATATCCTCCGCTGCCGAAAAAGGAGGAGAGGACACCACACCATGACCACCACCAACACGACGATCAACGCGACAACCAAGCCGACGCTGGCCGAGAAGCTGGCCCGCGTCCTGAGCGAGCACGAGGACGCCAGGGAGGTCGGCAGCTTCTGCGACATGCTCGAGACCGCCGCCGAGGACGCCCGAGCGGACGCCGACACGCTCCCGGAGTCGTCCGACGAGGTCGCGTGGTCCGACGAGCGGCAGGAGATGGTAGAGGCGGTCCTCATCGCGCTCGGCAGGCTGGAGAAGGCGAAGCGAGACGGCTAGCGTTCCGCGCGCGGGCCGCGACGCGAGTCTCGGCGCCATCGACCACCGGTTGATGCGCGCCGCGCGGGTCGAAATAGTGGACAGCCTGCTCCGGCTCCGATATGCTTGCCGGCCTTGACTACGACGAGGAAAAGCAGATCCTCGTCGACGATGGCAGGGTAGGCGAGAGAGAAGTGTGAAGCATGGGTGAGTCCCGCGGTAGTCGGAAAGTGAAAACTGGACGGCGCCCGCGGGACTCTTTTTCATCTCTCGCGTGTCTACGATCGTCAAGAGCGTTCAAAACCTCCCGTGCGGTTGCCAGGTAACAGAAACAGCCGACGGCAAGAAGGAGGTCAACCCATGCGCGCCATGTGCCCTGATCCGTGCGGGCGTCCTCCTCAGTCAGGTCGGCCAAGCGATCGTAGAGGCGAGCAACGCCGTGCAGCACGCCGGACGAAGGCTCGGCGAAGCACAGGCGACGATGCGAGTCGCCCATATCGCGGACGCTGCCGAGCGAGCCGCTCGGCGGGGTGTGTGATCTAATCTGGTCGAGAACCGCGACGCCGTCGCGCGGCTGTTGCAGCGCTGGCCGATCGTGCAATCGTGAGCCGCGAAGGCGGGATCAGTCCCGGCGTGGCCTCCTTCGCCGTCCACCCCTCGATACCGCTCGCCGTGATTTTCGGCGCCGTTTTCGGCGTTCTGGTAACCGCCGCCATCATGGTAACCGTCGATGACGGTGCCCGCGCTCTTCCCGACGCGTCGAAACCGGCGTCGACGATTCGGATGCCTCGCGATGATGTGTCGAGAGTATCCATCGTGCGACGCGCACCGGTGGATGAGGAGGGAGAAGAGAAAACCGCGTCGAATGTGCTACGCGCCGAGATCGCGGAATTACGTCGACAACTCGATCAACGCGAGGGAATGACTGGCGCGCGCCTCGCTCGAGCACGACCGAACGTCGACGAGGCCTTCGCGCTTCGCGTGCTCGAGACGTCCGAGTTGTTCCCCGACGCTCGCGCGCTCGTCTTCGCAAACGACGCGATGACCGCGGAGGAGGTATGGGGAGCCCTCGATGCGGAGGTGGTCTACGCCGATCAGGTCATGGCGCTGCGAATCGCCGGTCCACCGTCGAGTGCGTCATGGGACACTCGCAACGCCTACCGAATCAATACACTCGTCCCCGGGGTGACTCGTCACTCTCGGGATCTGTTTCACCGCCTCTACGAGCTACGCGTCCCTCCGCCGCTCATCGAGGCTTTCAAAACCCGTGTGATCGAGGGACTCTAGGAGAAACACTCGTATGCGCATCATACTCGTGGCCATCATCATGGCCCTCGTTTCGCCCGCGTTCGCGCAGGGTACCACCGTGGTCAACATGGGCAGTAATGGGATCGCACCGCAGCCCCCGGTGCTGCTTCGGACCAACCTCCCTGCCGGTAAGGACATTCGCGACTCGAAGGGTCGAGTCATCCACAACCAGGGAACCAACGGCAGCGTGCGCCTCGGCTATCATGGTCGTATCACTTGGGATGGCAACGGCAATGGCACGTGCAACGGAGAGATCACGGAGATCGACAACACGTCATCGCAAGGTAGCAACGGCCCGATCGACGTCAACACGAACGGCGAACCGACGAAGATCGACCTGAACCAAAACGGGGGCATGTCGATCACCGTGATCGGCGGCAACGCCACCGTGAACGCGAACGCGAACGGCAACACGGTCAACGCGGGCGGCATGGGGAACACCGTGAACGTCGGCGGGAACAACAACTCCATCAACGGCCTCGGCAACACGAGCGGTGGCACGGTATACCTGGGACGCGGGACGACCGGCAACGCCGTCAACTCGGGCGGCGGCGGTTGGATTACGGTTCAGCGCTGATCCCGTACGAAGATGAGCAGAACATCTCGCATCGTCAAGAAGTCCCGACACCCGCAGGCCATCGGATGCAGGCCTGGGACTCATCTCGTCCCGACCTCGTTTCGCAATCATGACGAGGAGTTCGTGCGCGGCATCCAGCAGATGTATGAGCAGCGCAATCGCGACGGACAGCGGGAGTTCTCGCAGCAGGCGATCGCTGAGGCGTTCGGCCTCGGCATCGGCACGGTGAATCGCATGGTGCGATCGTCGATGACGAACATCGCGCGAACGCGCGGACTCGCCGACATCATGCGTGCCCTGACCAAAACCGTGGAGCGCCAGGGCGCCGGATAAGAAACGGTACGTCGGCCCCGCGGGATTCTTCGTCCGCGCGGGCCGGCGATCTCACGTCGACTCTCGCTACCCATCCCCTGCCCATGCCTGTTCAAATATCTCGCGAGTCTGAAACCACCACCGGCACGTGCGCCGGCTGCCCCATTCGACACGAAACCGTCCTCGTCGCCAGGATCACCTACAGGTCGAGAAACGGCCTCATAGGATCGCGCCTGCTGCTGTGCGACACGTGCGCGGCCGAGATGGTCGCGGTCCTGACGCCGTTCATTCGCAATCTGGATCGTGCGGGAGCGAGGACGTGAGCGGTCGCGATCACCGTCCTATCTGCGATACCTGGGTGCTCGCTAGACCGAAAGTCGCTTACCACGGAGCGTATCCGTCGGGGTTCGTCGAACGAGCGCGCAACCTGCTCGGCGTGCGACTCGATGAGCCGCTGCTGCACGTGTGCTCCGGGCGGGTGAGAGATTACCCCTTCCGGGGCGTCGGGAGGCTCGACGTCACGATCGACATCGACCCCGCTCTTGGCGCCGACCACACACTCGACGTGACGAAGGACACCCCGCCGGAACCGCCGGAGACATACCCAGAAGGTTGGCCGGCTGTCATGACCGACCCGCCATATACCGAGGAGGACGCAAGGCGCTACGCGACGGCCGCCGACCTGCCGTCGCCGGACCTCCTCCTGCGGTGGTGCATACGGGCGGTGCAGGTCGGCGGACGCGTCGGCATGCTCCATTACATGATCCCGCGACCGCCGGCAAATGCGCGGCCGGTAGCCTACGTCGGCGTGATGACCGGTTTCGGCTGCCGAATGCGCGCCTACACCGTCTTCGAGAAGACGGAGCCCGAGCCGCGGAAGGGACCAAGGCGGAGAACATGAACGGCATCCCCGTCTCCGACTACGTGAAGACACAACTCCGACTCGCGCTGGACAGGATCGTCGAGCGACGCGAGCAACGCGGACTCGCTGTATCGTTCGGCATCCTGGGCGCCGCGTCCGGAAGGGTCGGCGGTCGCAGCAAGCCGACTGTTTCGCCGGATAGTGTCGCTATCTTAGTTACGTGGCCGGGGTCCCCAGTGTTCGACCTCATTCTCAAGATGAGCGTAGAGGGACACGCCGACCCCACGTGTCAGCAGACGCAGACCTCTCTGAGCGACGGTCACAACGTCTTCGAAACCGACGACAACGACACCACCCCAGACGCAAATTGAGATGACATACGCCCGCGTCGTCGTTCGGTGGCTCGCGGAGCCCGTGCAACAGTCATTCGACGATGCCATCGACGTCTCATGCGTCGAGATCGCGGATGACCGAGTCCGCGTGACCGTCCTGCGGGCAAACGGCGACGTCGTAGAGACTATCCGCCCGCGTCGTGATCTCATCGGCATACGATTCGGCGAGGAGCAGCGCCGCTGCTGTGGTGGATGATCCCCGCGTCGACCAACGAAAATCCAAACAAACATGGACCCGAACCTCATTCAACAGTTTCTCCGAGAAATGCTGCCGATCATGATCGCTCAGCAACAACCCTCAGCCCCTCAACCCCCTCAACACCAAAGATGACCCCCGCAACATCGAAGCTCTTCGCCGCGATCGGCAAATCCGCAGATCAACCCATGGGCGAGGCGCCCGCTATCGTTCGAAAGAAGAAAGGCCAAATCACCCTACCTGAGGGTATGAGCTACGACGACGCTATCGACTGGTTGGAGAGGAAGCAGATCGAGGAGGACACCAAGATCGGGGTCATGCATCGCATAGAATGCTTCCCGCTCGACGGCCTGGTCGCGTTCCACCGGGCGCTGGCGGATAAGTACGGGTGGACTGGCCTCGTGCCAACGCCCGGCTTCTTCGGGAGCAATCCGCCCATCATGATCGGCGTCCCGATCTCTCCTACGGAATCGATGAACGTTCCGTGGGGATGCATCGAGATTCCGAACGTCGCGGGTCACCTCGATACGGTCATGGACACCGACGGCGACGACCCCGCGTTCATCATTGGGGGTCAGACCACAAAGAAACACGAGGACGAAATCTTGGAGATAGCCCAACTCACGAGGAAGTTCGTCCGCGACGCGTCGATTTACCGCGGGAAGGCAATTAAGATCGACCTTGCCTGGACGCGAGAAGGAGAGGACTTTCATCCCGAGCGACACGCTCCGAGGTTCATGGACCTGGGCACATCTCCGCCGACGCTCATCTTCTCTCGCGCCGTCGAGTCGAGCCTGCAAATCGGACTGTTTGGCCCGATCGAACACGCAAGCGCCTGCCGCGAGGCCGGGGTCCCGCTCAAGCGCGGGATCTTGCTCTACGGTCGCTACGGCACCGGCAAGACCCTCACCGCGTCGGTGACCGCCTCGCGGGCGGTCGGGTCCGGCTTCACGTTCATCTACCTGAGTTCGGTGCTCGACCTGAAGCGAGGTCTCGACCTGGCGCAGCGCTACGCGCCCGCCGTGCTCTTTGCGGAGGACATCGATCGCGTGGTCACCGGCCCGCGAAGCTCCGAACTCGACGAGATCCTGAACACTCTCGACGGGATCGACACGAAGAACGGCGAGGTGATCACCGTCTTTACGACGAACCACATCGATAACATCAACAAGGCGGCGCTGCGCGCGGGTCGCCTCGACGCGCTCGTCGAGATCACGCCGCCTGACGCCGAGGCCGCGACTCGCCTGGTAGAGCACTACGCGAACGGTCTCCTCGCGGAGGGCGTGAACCTTCCGAGCATCGGCGAGGTACTGGCCGGCCGGATTCCGAGCACCATCCGCGAGGTGGTGGAGCGGAGCAAGATCGCGGCAATCGTGCGCCTCAGCGGCGGCAACATCCGCGGTCGCGTGACAGAGGACGACCTGCTGCAGGCCGCGCAGGCGATGAAGACCCACGAGGATCTGCTCGTCGAGAAGAGTGAGAAGGTCCACGAAACGCAGATCAAGCTGGTCGAGGTGGGCCGCAACGGCGCCGTCGGAACCCATCTCACCGTTTCGAGGTAGTATCTCGTGGGATTCCGCATTCGAGGTTACAACGACTGGTACGAGGGATGGCTCGCCCGCGCGCTCGGGCAGCCGTGTCCCCCGGGTCTGTCCAATATCGAACGTGATAGCCTGCGACTCGGCTGGCGGACGGCCGACGAATCGGATCACCCACTCATCGTTCTCCTGGCAGAAATACGACTCGGACATATCATCGTAGAGAAGGAGACCGTCGGACTCGGCACGCCGCAGGTTCAGCAGACGTGTGCGACCGGACACGCCTTCGAGTCGAACCCCGGTCTCTACGACACGAAACACCGCTACTGCACCCGGTGCGGAGTAGCCGAGTAAAATGAGCATCGAGATCAAACCGTGCCCGTGGTGCGGTGGTAAGGGACACCAGGCGGTAAAGAGTGTTGCGCCATCGTCCGAATTATTCCACGCGTGGATCGAGTGCCGCGGCTGCAGGGCCAGCGGCCCGATCGGAAAGGGAGAGCCCCACGACACCTGTCTGCTAACCGCGGTACAGGCGTGGAACAGACTGACGCGTCCGATTCTCGAGACCGGCGAACCAGTCCCGCCCGTTACCACGGCGGAGGTCGTCGTCCGCCTCGAGCTGATCGTGCGCGTCGACCAGGTATGGGGCGGCGACTGTCCGACAAAGCAGGTTCATCGACAGGCGATTCAATATGCCAGGGATGTAGTAGAAAAAGTCATCGTCCAGAAGGACTGTCTCCGCATTGGCAGCACCATCGACACCCGAGTCATTATGAAGATCCGGGAATGACTCCACATCGCCGTCCGCGCCTGTGGACTGCCCACGAGCTATGGGACCACGTCGAGCGGCGGGCGCGCGAGGAGGGCGTCCGGGAGATCGTCGCCGATCCCGCCTTGGTCGAGCAGCTCCTGCTCGTCGGCCGCGTCCCGCACGCCTACGGCGACCGACAAAGCTGGGGCATCTTCTCGGGGATCATAGTTCGGTGCGCACCAAGCGACGATCGACAGAAGCCTACAAGGCCGGATACGAGCAGGGTCTAGCGGTAGCCCGTGAATGCGGCAGTTACACCGACGCGGAGGCGATGACTATGGCGGAGGAGCTGGGCCACGAGCCGCAGGACTTCTTCCGGGGGTTCCGAGAGGCCATCGAGCCCGCCGCTCCACGACGAGGGCGTTACCCGCCGGTCGGGAAGCCCGCTCTTCCAGGCATCGCCCCACGCGGGGAGCGCGCCCGCGCGCGGATTGCCCTCCTCGCCTCGGTGGCCACCGTCGACGACGATTACTCACTGGCGAACTCGCACTCGCGACTCGGGATGGAAGTCATACGGGCCGCCGCGTTGCTGCAGAGGGCAGCGCGACGACTGACCGCCGCCGGAGAGACGTTCTAGACCTTCCTGCTGTCCCGATCGATGAGCGACGCGAGGACGTCAGTTTGTCGGCGGAGTTGCTCCTGCATACCCTGCTGTAGCTTCATGCTCTCCGCCTCGAACTGTCGGCGCAATTGCTTGTCCTCGGAGATCACGCGCATGAGCGAATCGAACGCCTGCTCGAGCACCATGAAGGCGCGGAGCTGGGCGTCGTGCTCGCGTTGCAATTGGGCGTGACGCTCCGAGAACATGGAAACCGATTGAGTAAGGGCGGTGATCAGCTCCGCGTTCTTCGTCGCTATCGTTTGATTGATGGTAACGATCGTGTCGAGACGCGCTGTCAGGATCTTGAGGATCCAACCTAGCGTCATTACCAGCAGAAATCCTATGAGACCCCACGGCCCCCATTGCGATATCCAGGTCGTCGGCTCCGTTAGGACGACGCCAGACTGCTGCGGAGAAGACAAGGTCGTCACTAGGTTGTATCCAAGCATCTTAGTAAAGAAAGCATTACGGAGGATTCGCTCGCGACCCGACGTCCGGATGGTCATGTCGTGAACACCCCGTAGGCTACCGCCGCGGCGCTGGGATTCTGCAGCTCGACGAAGTTCGGTGACGGCGTCTCGCTTACGGTGTGACGCAGGACGACGGATTGGCCCGAGGTCGCGGAGAACGTGCCGGTGGTAAGGCCGGCCGCGATCACGGAGACGAATCCGCCGCCGTTAACGTTGACCTCAACCGCCGACGTCGCGTAGGCCGCGCCGATGTTGACGGTAAACGTCCCGGTCGCGGCCGCCGTGTAGGTCGCCGATGACGCTCCCGCCGCCCGCGCGCCGAGGGCGAACTGACCCGTGAGACCCGACGTCGGCGTGAAGTCGAAGACCAGGGTCTGCCGCGAGATGAGGTCGGTCTCGGACCCGACGTCGTGCCGCGCGCGCAGCCGCAGGCGGAGCAGAGCACCCACCGCCCCGCTCGGGGAGAACTGCAGGATGCGCGCGCGGGTGAACTGCTCCGGACCGACGCCCGTCGCCCACGCCTTCGTCTCGATGAGCGTGTTCGCGCCGGCGGGGTCGGCCCGTAATTCCGCCTCGTACTCGGTGCTGGCGTCGACGGTCTGATCGGCGAGCAGCTCCTGCACCTCGTCGCCGGTGGTATACCGCCTGCGCAGCCAGGTAAGATCGATGCGGAAGCCGCCCAGGCCGGAGCCCGCGCCCTCGAGGGAGGGCGTCCCGTAGCGGGTGCCGTTCCACGAGATCTCAGATGGCAGATATGGCCGGAGCACCCGCTTCGCCATCGTCAGCGAGATGGTCGTCACCGCGCCGGCGTAGGTCGCGCTCGCGGAGCGCATGCGCAGCTCGACGTCGACGTTGTTGGTGCCGACGAAGTTCGTGGACGACAATCCCGACCCGAAGAAGATCAGCCAGACGTTGGCGCCCGACGCGTGCGCCGCCTGCGCGGAGTCGAGGACGCCACGATAGACGTTCTGCAGGTCGACGCTCGCGCCGTTGTTCGCGACCGCCCTCACGAGCATGAACTCGTCGTCGACGAGCACGAGCTGCAGGAGCTGCTGCCCCAGCTCCGCGAGCGTGGCGGTGTCGTCGAATGCGCCCTCGAGCCGGAGCTGCGAGTCCGGCGTCGATGCGACGGTGATGGTCGTGGTCGGAACCGCCGTTCCCGCCGCCAGCGACGATGACAACTGCCCGATGAGGGCGAAGCCGAAGGCGGTGCCGGCGTCGGCGAAGGACCCCGAAGGTGTGCCCGACGAGTTGCGCTCGCGGATATCGAAGGCTGTCTCCGACCCCTGCTGTCGCGCCGCGCACAGGAGCTTGGAGACCGTCGGATCGCCTCCGTAGGAGGCGTCGCGCACCAGGATCGCGCGCGGACACTCCTGCGCGAGCTGCTGCGCGGCCGGGAAGGCGACGAGCGAGACGCCCGGAGGGGTCCACCCAGAACCGGGAGGCGATCCGTAGGAGGCGGCCGCGAACTTGAACACGTCCTGGACGAGGCGCAGCTCGATAGCGTTGCTCTGCAGGCGCCCGTAGTTGACGCTGCTCACCCGCATCGGGAGCTGCACGAAGCCAAGACGGCTGCTGGTCCACGCGACCACGTCGCCGATAGTGAGGGCCCACATCGTGCGATCGACCAGGACGGTTGCACGTGCGAGCGGGTAGGAGTGCCCACGCAGCTCGCGCCACGCGATGTTCGCCGCGAGGTCGGAGTCCTTGACGCCCGGGAAGACCTCGGCGCCCGAGGCCGGGCGCATGGTGCCGACGGTGCCGCCGCCGCGCATGAGGGCGTTTCCCATGTCCTGCGCGAGCGCAAATGACGTCTGGTAATCGTCGGCGCGCTTGTCGAACTGGACGGTGATCTGATTGGTGGTGTCCTCCCAGCTCCCGCGCGTGTACTCGCGGATCTCGCTCACGTTGTCATCGGTGAGCTGCGGGACCGATCCGAGCACGTAGTCGGCGCGGGCGAGCTTGACCTTCCATTGGCCCGTGCGGTGATCGAGAAACACCACGCCATCAATCTGCCGCTGCAGCTCCGCCAGAAGATCGGCCGCGGTCGTCTCGCTGTCGAGGACCATCGCGAAGCCGTTGCCCTCGGTGATGAGGGTGTTGCTGGCCGACACGAACGAGGACCCCAGACCAGTATTTACGTCCGCCGCGGGGAAGCCGAACCCCCACTCGTCGTTGGTCAGGATCTCGTAGATAACATTCATCGGATTGCAGTCTGTCGCCCCGATCTTGTGATCACCGGCGGTCTGGCCCGAGAACACACCAGGGAAGCGCTCGACTTCGAACGCCCACGGCTTCACCGAGGTCGAGGTGCCGAAATAGGCGCCACGGCACGTGTCCGGGTCACCGCCCAACTCGCGCGCGACCACGAAACAGGTTCCCGTATACCGCGGCGTGCGATTGGTCCCCGCGCCGGCGTCCTGGAACCGCGCGAGATAGTCGTTCACCGGCTGCGTGGTAGTGCCGGGGGAGATATCGAGCGTGGCACGGACGCCGCCCGCCCCGAGGGTTTCCCCGCCGAACAGATCCGGTTTGTCGATATCCAGCGTCGTCGTCGCGGTACCGGAGAAAACCTCGACATCGCCGATCCACACCCGCTTGATCGCGTCGATTGGGCCGCGGCACAGGGACATCTGCACGCCGAGATGGTAGCGAAACGAGGTGACGACGCGCTTCCCGGAGTTGAAGATAGCCGACGTCTTAATGCGGACGGTGATCGGCTCTTGGTAGAGGTCGTCGTACCACGTGACGTTCGGCCCCGACAGACGGTTACGGCCCCAGATCAGGGGGATTACCCGTCCCTCGGTGGCGGTGGGGAACTGGAAGTCCCCGAGTCCGGCCGGGCGCTGATTCTCCAGCGGTGGCTTCGGCTTCGCCAGATCGTTCAGGACGATGGTCGCCGCGAACAGGATCAGTGCGAACCAGAACGCCTGCTTGGGTTCGCCGTCGCGATAAGTCGGCTCACGCAGCCACGCCCATGCCAGAACGAGCAGAAGCGACAGCTTCCAACGGAACGGCATCTCCCGCATCGGCTGGAGCGGATCCAGGAATCCGGTGCGTGTTCGGACCCGATCGAGGTCACTCATGATCTAATCCAAGCCAGTGCTGAAGATGTTCTTTCGTGGAACAAAAGCATGACCGCCGTATTCGAGCACGTTGTCGAATTTCTGCGAGCAGTCGCCGAAGATGTCGTGATCACAGCCAGCGAACAGTTGGATGCTCTGCCCGGTGACATCGGTCGAGAACGGCAGCAAGAGCGTAATGGTGCTCCCGGAGTGCGCGAGGATGAGGCGGAAGTCCTGATCGCCCGCGGTCGGCGTCGCGTATCCACCGCGCCAGTAGCCGTCGGCCTGACCGCTCGCATTCGAGTGCGTGAGGACCGACGTGTCGCCGCCGGCGGTCGCGACGCCGATCGTATTGAACGCGGACGAGTCGACCCCGCAGCCTGGGGAGTAGAGAAAGTGATTGCACGACCCCATGAAGGTGAAGCGCGGGATGTTCCGCGACTTCGCCCCTTCTAGCGAGCGCAGCGCGATATCGGCCGACTGCCCATCCTCGGTGAAGCGGACCGATTGTACCTCGCCCTTGAACCACAGGGTCTGTGTAGCGAAAGTCGGCGTCTCGTCGCGCTGGAGCCGGAAGATGGAGAGGGTCGCTTTCCGTCCTGGCACGATCTCGACGTAGCGGCGGGCGAACGCGTTGCTGGCGGGAACCGTGACTGTCAGAGTGCGCGAACGCGAGTCCGCACCATATTCGATAGCGGACCGCGCGATCGACTCCGGCACATACTCGACGCTCCCGACTGTGGTGATCTTCCCTCGGGAGGTGTAGGCGAATACGTCCGTCCCCAGCGCGAAGGAATAGACCTCCAGCGGGTGCGAATCCTGCAGCGACCTCTCGAGGACGTCATAGTTTACCACTGATCTCTTATCCTCAGTTGTCGTCGAACACGACGGTAACGGGTGCCTGGACGCGGGCGCGGCCGCCGTGCTCGTGCCTGATCACGAACGAGTCGGTATCGAAGCGCACCAACTCGTAGAACTCGACGCGAACGACGTCGGAGGCGATCTGCGTGCTTGGCCACGCGGTATTGATCGTGAGTCGCTCGGTGGTGGGGTCGATCTCCACGCTGGATGCTATCTCGCGCACGAGCGACGTCCCGTCTGCGAAGGTGATTCGGAACGTCTTTTTTGGCTCCCGACTCTGGGCGAACCGAGTGTAGAGGACGCGAGTAACGTCCATCGTGACGGTCCCGATCGTCAAGGTAGCCTTGACGGTGAGGTCCTCCGAGAAAGTTGGAATCCAGAAGGCTTTCTGCCGGCCGCCCAGTCCTACCAGCAGACGCCGCAATTGCATGAGCTGCGCGCGCGTGCGTGGGAGGAATCCTTTCTGATGCGTGCGCTTGGACCGGTCCCAGTCGGACGTTCGGGAGACGACGCCCGTCTCGTTGTCGATGACCGTCACGCGCCGATGCACCTCCTCGTCGACCGTGTCGCTCATGAAGTTGCAGTCGCTCAGGAGGACGCGACCGTCGTAAGTGCTCCAGAAACCGGGAGTCAGGGACCCGGCGAGCGCACCCGTATCGTTGTCGAGCGCCTCAAACTCACACCGCATCTCTTGGAGCTGCCGCGGGTAGCGTCGCCCCTGGACGTGACGCGAGAGGGCGACCACGCGCAGCGGACAGATGCGCGTCCCCGCAGGATAGCCGAAAGCGGACACTGACCCAGCAGTGATCAGGGTCGGCGTGAGCGCCACGATCGAAATAACGTCAAACGTGTTGGAGTCGGCGAACACCAGGGCAATACCACCGATTCGGAGGTCGACGTTGTCCGCGCCGAGGACCGGATAGGTGGTGGTGCCGACGGAGACCGCGGCCGTGAGTTCGATCTGCTCATGCCACAGGGGGAGCGCGAAGGCATTGTCGAACCAGTCGAGCAGGAGCAGTTCAAAGCGTTGCCGATCGTTGTCCTCGAGCAGATAGGTGACGGAGAACTGCTGCCGCGGGTTGTCGCGCAGTTCGAGCCGTTGCTCTTTACCATTGACCGATGCGATGATATCGGTCAAAAAGACGAGCGTCTCTGTGATCTCGCCGTCGTGTTCCGCAGGAACAAGCACCACGCGTTGACCCGACACGGGAAGACTCAGCTCTTCGCCAGTGTCGAACGCGAAATCGATGGTCGTATCGAACGATGGAAGTCCATCGACCAGGGCCCGCAACGACAGGCGAACAAGCGTCCCCAGCCCCGACCCGCCGGAGTTCGAGGTCGAGGTCGGGTCGAGCGCGGACGTCTCCTTCTCGATCGTGTTCGGGGCCGACAGGTTCGGCAGCGTCACCCCTGGGCTGGCGTTGTTGGTGATCGAGGTCAGAAGGACGTCGCGCCGGCGATACGCGTTGTAGATCTCGTAGGGTTGATCCGACTGGGCGATGATGTTGCCGAAATCAATGCCCGCACGCGGGAGCACATGCATCCGCTCGAACCAATCGGCCTCCGGCGACGTGAGCAGTGCCGACTGCGTTCCCGCACGCGCGACTCCCGCGACTGTGCCTCCCCCACCGCCGGCGGCGACACGGGTGCCGGCCCCGCCATATCCGTTGAAACCCGCGAGCACCTGCGGTCGTCCGCCCAGCGCGCCCGACGTCCACTGACCGAACGGCGACTTGCCACGCGCGTAGCCTTTGAGAAACGGGGCGTCCACCAGGTAGACGTAGGCGCTGCTCGCGCCGTTCCTCGCCGTGTTCGCCATCAGTTCTGCTTGAACATGATACCCTGGTAACCCGTGGTCCCGCTGAAGCTGCCCGAAGCCCAGCGCGAGCGACTCGGGAAGATCCACCACGTGTCGCCGGAGATGGTCACGGTGTCCTGCGCCGCGAAGTTCCGCAGTAGGATGCCGCGCACGTCCTTCATCGCGCCGAGTGGGAAAATGTCGTTACTGACGCGATCCCAATAGTAGGTGACCAGCGGGTAGCTCGCGACATGGCCCTGGATGAGGGTTCCCGAGAACTGCCCGAAACCGACCGCGTGCGAGCCCGCGCGGAACCCGCCGGAAAGGTGACCGCGCCCGCGCGGGGTGCCCTGCCGGTCGTTGCCCAACGAGCCCGACCCCTGATTGCCCATGTGCACGCCGTAGAGTCCCGACGTCGGCTGATTCGACAGACCCTCGATGTGCATCGTGGCCGCGAAGACCTCGGTGCCCGACCCGTTCAGCAGTCCGTCCAGCAACATCGAGGAGCCCGCGCCCTGCGCGACGCCGGAAGACAAACCATATTTCCAGCCGTAGGCGTATTCACCACCGGTCCAATCATTGAACTTCTCCTCGACGCCAAATCCGAAGAACCGATACTCCGTCGCGGAGATTTGCACAGCCACGTTTACGTAGGTGCTGCCCGCGAACGCCCAATACTGGACTGGCGTATTCGTGATCTCGACGTGACGCGAGGTGACCAGCACGGCGTCGCTCGTCGATGCCGCGCCGTTGCCGGAGTCGTTCGCTTGTGCATATGGCGCCACGCCTGTGTTGTAGTTACCCGCGCCTGATCCTGATCGATACTGGTATACTCCGAGCGCGTTCGGAGTGGCCACGTCCCATTGGAACGCGACTTCGACGCTTCGCCCGCTACCGTCGTCCTTCGACACCGCCCATTCGCCACTGCCTGGCACGTGGCGATCGGGCTCCCACGCCGGCGTGTCCGTCGTCAAAAATGTATTGAGCTTGCTCACAAAATCGGCAAGCGAGGAGACAGTCTCGTTCTTGAACAGCGCCATCCTTCAGACATCCTCCAGGAACGCGACATACTGGTAACGCTCGGTCAGCGTCCAGTTGTGGAACACACGATAACGGGCCGACCCGATGACGATGTAGTCCTCCGAGAAGTCGTTGATCGCCGCGCCGGCGGAATCCGCGTTGTAAACCCACACGACGCCGCGCACCGTCCCTCGAATCGAGTCGGTCACGTCTGACACGGGGTCCGACACCTTCCGCAAGATAACAAGTGCGTAGGTCAGGTGCAGCGGCGTCGTGCCCGGAACCATTCGAAGATTACGCTCCGGCGCCGCGCGATCCCGCCTGGCGATCGAATCGGTGAGGGGGATCGGACCCAGAGTGACCACGATCTCGGGGTCGATCGCATTCAGGAAGTTCGCCCCGCATGGCCACATCACGCTTGACTCGCCTGTGACACTGCCAGTGTTGTTATTGGTGATGGACGTCCACACACCACTCTCGGAACGATAATACCACCACGGTCCATTCGGCGCGCGGCACTCGGCGATGCTGGTAATCGAAGTGGATCCCGTGGTCGGATCGGCGTCGCGATCTGCAGACGAGGCACCTACCAGCATCGGGTAGGGGTCCTCGCTCTCAGTCTTCACGCGGTCGTAGTAGCCGGCGTAGAAGTCCTGATAACGTCCGTCGTCGGTGGCTGCCGCCGGATTCACGTTCGTCGCGCCGGTCACTCGGACATCGTCGGCCGAAAACTGGAAATCCGTGTCGTTGGCGAGGTTCTGCGGGAAGATGAGGTAGGGTCCGCCGTCGGTATGATTGTCGCTGCCGTCCAATCCGGGACTCTCTCCCGCCTGCGCGTTGAAGGACAGCGACGGATTGTAGGCGGTGAAGCCGAAGACCGCGACGAAGTATCGTGTATTGACGCCTGCCGTCTCGGTGCCGGTGCGGAATCCGATGTACGGTTTGTTCGTGTTGCCCGCGGCGTCGCCGACGAGGACGACCTCCTTCTCGTCGAGCAGAGAGTTCCAGACGCGGTTGTTCTTGTTTGTAGTCGCGACCGCCCACCCAATCTGTGCGAGCGTGATGTTGACCGTAGCGCCGGTGCCCGTGCCACCGGTTACCGACAGGCCGGTCGTACCAATCAATCCCGTGGTCGAGGTGGTGATCGTGCACCCGGTGCCGGCGGCGGTCCCGCTCGGGCCGATAATGGCCGTCACAGCGGGGAAGCTCGGGACCGAGGAGTAGGAGCCCGAAGTTTCGATGCGCGTCGCGGAAGTCACCACGCCCGACCCGTTCGTCGTCGCCTGGACTTTCGCCTTCTCTCGCGATGTCCCTCCCTGCACTTCGAGGATGATGTTGGAGACCGAGGCGGTGTAGCCGGTGCCGCCGGCGTTGACGGTCACCGAGCCCGACAGGCGGTTGGAGAAGGCGCCGCTCGCGACGATGCGCAGCGCGGTGATGGCGCCGGCGACCGCGGTCACCTCGAATCGCGCATTCAGGAGTGCGCCCGCGTGCGTGAGCGTCACCACGTCGCCCGTCACGTAGCCGGATCCCGCGGCGTTCACCGCGACGGTCGCCACGCGTTGCGAGGTGCAAAATCCCACGAGCTTGGTGACGAAGTCCCGGTAGCTCGTCGCCCGCGCCGTGCCGCTCCCGACCTCAGGTTGCCACGCCATCGCTGCGCTCCAGTTTCACGGTTATTGACTCGTTGGGAACGTCGATGATCGCGTCGCGCAGATGGAGCTTCGACAGGTCGGAATCTGGGGCGAATGTCATCGTCACGCGCGTCATCTCATTGATACCGCAGATGATCTCCACCCGACGCAGCGCCAATTCCACAGAGATGTCTCGCCCACGGTCGTCAAGGAACTGACAGCGGTTCGCGTGCTCGTGAAGGATGATCCTCATGCTATGACCTGCTTGACCCTGTCTTTGTTGCGCGCGAGCAGGTTGATGATATGTTCGTCGACGTCCCCGCCGGCGATCGCCGCCGGGATCAAGCTCGGATCGTCTACATTGACGATTTGCACATTCACCGACGGACGCCCACCGCCGATGGAGCTGTTCGGGGTGATGTTACCGCCCGCGGCACCCACACGCAGGATCTCTGGCCCGCGCTCGCCCACGACGTAATCCTTGCCCGGATGCACCGGTCCGCCATGCGCCCTGCCAGCGAGGCTCGCGCCGGCAGTGACCGCGCCGCCACCACCGAACAGCGAAATCGCCTGCACAACGAGTAACCGCGCGATGATGGCCGTAAGCTCCTTCAGGATCGCCCGCGACAAGTCCTTGAAGTTGATCTCACCTGTCTCGGCGAGCTGGATGAGCGCGTCGGTCGCGGAATCGACGAACACGCCAAACACCCGCTCCGACACCGCGGCGAGGTTGGTCGCCTCCTCGCGGATGCGTGCGAATGCGCGGGAGAACCCGTCCTGCAGGCCGATCGCGGACTCGAGCCCGGCGATCCTCAGTCGTGCGGTTGCGTTCTGGTAGAGATCAGAATCCCGCTCAGCCTCGACGAACAGCTCGTTCAATGCCTCCTGCTTCTGGATGAGCGCTGCGTTAGAAGGGATCAAATCATCCACCGACTCGCGCAACTTCCGTAGGCCGGCGATGCGCTTCTGTTCCGCAGCCGCCGCTTCGCCCGCGGTGTCAGTTTTGACAGGCGCGGGAGCGCCAGGCGTTGCACTGAACTTCCCGAGGAACCGGGTCGCGAGGTCGGACGCCGCGGTCGACTCCTCGAATCCACGCAGGAACTCGTTACCGACGACCGCGCCGACCTCCGCGCCCTCCTTCGACAATTCGACCTCGGGGAGCAGCTCGACGTCGCGCAGCTTCGCGACGTTCTGACGGAACGACTCCGGCAGCGAGGCGAACGCCTGACCAATAAGCCGCGCGGAGTTCTTCGCGTTGTCGGAGAAGGTCTCGGCGGCCTCGAGGTTGCCGGCGGAGATCGCTCCGAGCGCGCCGGCGGAATTGGCAATCACCTCCTTAATCAGAGAACCCGTGCGGATGACGACGTCGCCAATCGTCTGGAACGAAGCGACCACGTAGTCGATGGTGGTTTCGGTCAGGTCGCGGATCGCGCCGAGGGCCGCCTCACCGATCGCGCCGAAGCGCTCCGGCAGGAGATCCCACACGGCGCCGATGGCCTGATATGCGCCGACGTAGTAGCCGATGATGGTGTCGACCACCGCGGCCGCGCCGAGCACGATGGCATCGAAATTAAAGGATTCGCGCAGCGAAACGACGAGACCCTCAAGGTCCACGCCGAGCGCAAGGAGCGCCGCGGATACGCCGCCGATGATGGCGATGAGTCGACCGATCGGCGACAGATTGAGCAGCGCGAAGAAGAGCCGAAACTGCGAGATGACGGCGCCAAGGGCGACGCGCGCGAGATTGACCGCGAGCACCACACCCAGCGCGGCGAGCGCGGGGATGATGACGTTGATATGATTCGTGACCTGCTGGAGGATCTGCGCGAGCGCGCGAGTGACGCCGACGCTTTGGTCGACCGAACCCACGTAGCGCAGGATTTCGTTCTTGAGTACGACGAACTGCTGGCCGACGGTGGGCAGCGCCTTCGCGAACCGCTCGTTGAGACCATCTCCCGCCTTCTCGAACGCTCCGATGATCGCCTCGGCGGACAGCTTACCCTCGGAGCCGAGCTTGCGCAGCTCGCCGCGGGTGACGCCGAGCCCTCGAGCGATGACGTCCGCCACCGCGGGGAGCTGTTCAAGCACGGACCGCAGCTCGTCGCCGCGCAGCGCGCCGGAGGCGATGCCCTGCGAGAACTGGACGAGCCCCGCGGACGCCTCCGCGGCCGAGGCACCCGAGAGGGCGACCGCCTTGTTGAGATTCTCCGTGAATCGTAGGAGACGCTCCTGCGACAGCCCCAGCTCCTTCGACGACGAACCGAGCCGGGCAAACACCTCAACGGTCGACTCGTAACTCTGACGCGTGCGATTCGCGATCTGGAATAACCGCTCCGACGTGCCAGCGAGCTGCTCCTCCGAGTCGATCACCTGACGGATGCGATTCTGCGTCTGCTGGAACGCCTCCGCGAGCTGCAGGAGCCCGCGCACCCCCGCGCCGATACCGATGGCCTGAAACACCCGCGAGAAGAGCGTCTGCAGGCGACCCGCCGCGCCCTCCAGTCCCGTCAGTTCCCGGCCGACGCCGCGTATGCCCGCCTGCGCCCGCGACGGATCGACCACGAGCAGAATGCGGAACTCTTCAGTGGTCATGAGACGAGGACTCGTCCGCGCCCCGACTCGTCTTCGCTGGTTTCAGCCAGTCGACATACGCGTCCTCGAGGATTCGGACCACCACAGCGAAAGCATCGAAGTTCTCCGGGTCAAGCCCAAACCTGTCGGCGTACATCGACAAGGCGGTCCACGGGATAGGCGAGACGGATGTTCCACCCATGTTCGCCATGACGAGCCGGCAAGTCGACAGCTCCAAGAGCGCGACCATGCAGAACCGTCCGAACACATCCGGCTCGTCCGGCTCGTCCAAGTACCAAGTAGGCAGAGGCAGCCCGCGCGCCTGCATCTGCGGTATCGCGTAGCCGTCGCGCGAGAACCGCAGCTCCCAGATCAGGCGCGGGATTAGGCTTTTCCCACCTCATCCGCAGACTCGATCGGCGCGTCGTCCACGAAGTTCGCCGCGACGGCCGCGAACCGCGAGATCTCGTCGAAGACGTACTCAGGCAGGGCCCGCAGGAATGCCGCGCAGTTCTCGCGATTGAATGGGGCATCCGCGCCGGCGGCGTTCTTCACGCCGCGCCAGCCGCGCACCACATGCTGCGGAAACAGCTCGAGATCGTCCCTCCGGGACTGGTCGACCAGCTCTTTTGTGATGCGTCCACCGGTCTGCGCGATGCGTCGCGACCGCCGCAGCATCGCGTTGTAGTAGCCGGGGTTGCACTGATTGGCCGGTGCAAGTATGAGGACGGGGGCACCGTCGATCTGGAACAGGGTGAACTCCGCGGTGCGCGTGACGTCGACGGCGTGGCGACGGAGATGTGAGAAGTCTTCGGACACGCGCGCCAGGATATCCGAAACATCACCGACGCGCAAGGTCGCGCACTCCGCAGGGTATCCTTGAGGTGTGTCCTCGTCGAAGTCGAAGAAGCCGAAACCGCCGATTCCGCCTGACCTTGCGCGGTGTCAGGTCGAATCCCTGGAGGGATCATTCATGACTCTGGGTCCGCGCTCGATGGTGCGGTGCGAGCGCGTGCCAACGGTCGTGATCTCCGAACTGGTCCCGGCGACCGACGGTCAGTGCGGCTCGATGTCGATGTGCCCGCGATGCTTCGACGTGTTCCGACAACTCAAACCCGGCTGGGTGCGGACTTACGCCAAGCGAACGATCACGGAGTGACGGGGAACAGTGATATGCCGATCGAGGTGTTCAGCGTCGCATCGGCGAAGGCATTGCCAGTGAAATTCACCTTCACCGACTGATTGAGCGGGAACTCCTCGTCGCCGCCGTCCAACTCCATCGACGGGAGGTCGAGGACGATGGTCCCGTCCTGATTGTGCAGGACGAAGTCGAGCGACACCGTCGTGTTGTTGCGGACGGCGTTCGGGATGTCCTCCGACGTGAACACCACCTGCCCTTGAAGCTGCACGCCAAAGATGCCGACGTTGACGTAAGTCGCCCCGAGCGTGCCGAGACAATTTTCGCGCGAGGCGTTGTTATTGAGGTTTAGCGTCAGCGACTGGAAGCATACAGTCGGCGTGGTAGCGCCGATGCGAGTCGTAAGTCGCGCGATGTCGGACGCGGTACCGAAGGCGGCAGTCATCACCGGCAACACGCCGGCCGACGCGTTGGTCTTCCGCGTACCAGTGATCGCCGGGGTGTTGAGGCCGAGCAGGCCGACGGACATCGTCGCCTTGTTGTTCAGCGGCAGGTTGATACCGAGCGTGTTGAAGTAGTTCCCCTCGGGATATTTGAAGCCGTCGGCCGGACCGGTCAGGAGGTCAGGGTAGAACAGCTCGTACTGGACGGTGCGCTCGAGATATCGGGTGTCGTAAGCATCGGCGTCGGTGGCGACGTTGCGAATGAACTGGCCAAACAAGAGGTCGACCGTCTCGCCCGCGCCAGTGTCGGTGGCGAAGGTGCCGAGTAGCTTGTCGAGGGTGAGCGTCGTCGCGGTGATAGCCGTGATGCGCGCGAAGCCGACCGCGGCGGAGAACTGGTTCGCGGCGAGCAGGCCGCCCACGTGGACGAACTGGCCAACCTTGACGCCGATGGTCGTGAAATTGATGCTGGCCGCCGACGTGAGCACGGCGGTCGTGCCGGTGACCACGATCGAGAGATCGGCGGCGGCGGGTCGAATACCGGCGACCTCGACGCGCGCGTTGGTCGGGGGCGACGCCTCGACGACGAGTCCCTGGCCGCCCGCGGCGAGCAGCACGCCTGCGGCCGCGGTGTCGGCGGTGAGCACCTTCAGGCCGTTGTTCGCCGCGGTCGAGTAGCCGCGCGCATAGATCAGCGTCGCGACCGTACCCGAGAACTGGATCTTGGCAGCCTGATCGGCGGTAGCGGCGGGGATAGTGTAACCCGTGGTGAGCACCGGCGCCGCGCGGAACGCAAGGTCAACGTTCACCGACTCGGCGAACACGAAGCCCTCGACCACGTCGTAGACGGCGGACATCGTCACGTCGCACTCATACTCGACGGACGACTCGAGGTTGACGATCGCGCCCTTGCGCGCCTGCCGGAGCTTCGAGATGGGCTGCCGCGCTACCCGCGTCAGCTTTGCGCCGGCAGCAGTGATGTCATTGGGTTCGGTGACGAACCACGTAGGCGAGCCCGGGAGCACGCCCGGCGTCGTCTCCACGGCGTATTGGAATCCGACGTTGTTGGTAGATACGCGAGTCATGTTCGTAGGCTCCTGTTCAGGCGGGATCGTATACGCGGAATGCGGGTCCGCACAAGACCGCTCACTTCTGCTGCTCCCAGAAGAAGTCGACTTGCACGGTGGTAACGAAGGCTCCGCCGTCTATCCCGCCCTCGCGGGCGACGGCGTTCTGCAGCCACACGGGACCCGGCAGGGTCACGCCCTCCAGGACCTCGCGCACGCGATCGACCAGGTCGTCGGCCTGCACCGAACCTCGGTTGAACGCGGTGTAGAGCCGCACGACGACATTCCCGAAACGGGTGAATCCTCGCGCACCTATACCCCCGAGGGACGACTGTTGCGAATCGTCGTGTCTTATGCTCACTCGGGCCCACGGCAGCTCCTTCGGGGGCGTCATCTGCTCGCCGTCGAGCGAGAAGGGCGTATCGGTCCACTGGGCGATCCATCGGTCGGCGATCGTCCGCTTGGCCGCGGCATGCGTTGTCATCGGCGAGACCTCCGCGCGGCGTCGTCCACCGCGCGCAGGATGGCCGCCTCGATGAACCCCGGTCGCGCCTGTGGCGAATGCCCGCGATTGAGCTGGCCAATGTAAGCTACAGGATTCGTGAGGTAGACTGGACCCTGATCGAGCCGATAGCGCGTGGCGATGATGGCGGCGGACTGCTGCTGTTCCCCTGCGGATACCGAGTCGCGCGAGCCCACGGGTGCAGCCACGGGTCGACCGATCGACAGCAACCAGTTAGAGCGCGCCCAACCGGTATCTACGGGGGTCCCGCCGCGCGACGGCGCCGCGACGAGGTTCGCCAAGGCACCGAGAGTAATCCTCCGCACGGCACCCTCGGCCGCCCGCGAGATGGCGGTCTCCATCGCGGCGACCCTCAGGGAGACCACGGAAGGCCTCTAGCCGGACTTCCCGGCGATCGGCGCGGGGGTGACCCTCTTCGGAGCCGGCTTGCTCGTCAGAGCGGCGGGAACCGGCTCCGGACGCTTCGAGACCGGCTTCACCGCCGACGTCACGGGCCGCAGCAGCCGCTGTCCGACGAGGAGGTGTAGACGTTGGACGGAGAACGCGTCGTCCTCCACAAGATCGCCCGGCTTGAGTGGGCGACCGGAAACTACCATCGGCTTTAGAACTTCGTGCACGTCGGGGATCGTATCACGGACCGGTCGGATCGACCATAATCAGGTCGATGGTCCCGGTAAACGTCGCGGTGCCGGTACCTGTCGTGACAGCACTCGAGGCGTTCAGGAAGAGTGCGTTCGAGGCGCCCGCGGCGATGGCCTTCAAAGCCTCTGTGGTGGTGCCTTGGCCAATCACGGTGCCGGTCGCGGTAGCACCTACGCCGTCGATCTTCGGGACTACGTCCTTCTCGCCGGCGTTCGAGAACGCGGCCGAAGCGGTGGTCACCGTGCCGAGCGCGACGTCGAGTGCCGCGGCTGTGTTGACGGCCAATCCCGCCACTACAACCGCCAGATTGAGCACCGCGCTCACGATGACCAGATCGGCATTGATCAGGTCGAGCAGTTTCGTTCCGCCGAAGTCGTCCGCCGCGGCCATCGAGACCACGAAGCCGCTGAGCGTGATTCGCTGCGTCACGAGCGGGCGCGTGCTCAGGGCCGCGCCGGTAGTGGGAGTGCCGACGCGCCTGCCGACCGTCAGGTTCGGCAGGATCGTCTTCTGTTTCTGCTTGAATACCATGCGTGTCTCCGCGTGTGTGGGATGGACCCGCGACCGCTCAGGCGACCGCGGTGGTGAAGAAATAGCCGAGGTCCGCCCCGACCTTCTTGTAGGAATAGGCCATCTCCAATTCGACACGATCGGACGCCAGGTTCTCCATGCGGAACCGGCGGATGCGCGTTCCCGCACTCGATGCGCCGAGGTAGCCGCTCCAGGCGAAGGTGTAGCCGGCCGAAGGAATCATCACGCCGGGCGACGGCGCGACGTAGGCCAGGAGCGCCTTCTTGCCGCCGATGAAGGCGTGCACGTTGGTTGCGCCCTCCGCGGCGGTGTTCTGGATGGCGTTCATCACCATGATGCGGACGCCGAACAGCGAGGTGAGCGTGTCGACGTTGACTTCGGCGGGACGACCGGCGCCGGCCTGCCCGTACTTCACGCGGTCGATGATGTCTGGGTGATCGACGAGTTTGTCGAATACCTGGCGACCAATCACCAGCACGTTCGGTTCGAACCCGGTGCTCTGCAACACGGTCGTCTTGCCGAGGCGGACGTCCTCGATGGGGTTGGAGGTCGCGTCGTTCCATTGCAGGAACTCCGTCGGGCCGGGGGCGGCCGCGACACCTGTACGATCGGTCGTCCAGATGGACGTGGTGAAGAACGCGGTCGCCCATTCCGCCTCCTGCGAGATAAGCGCCTGATGCATCAACAGGTTGGTCGCGTCGCGATCCGGGTCGATGACCGAGTCCGCGTTGGCGCGCACCATGTCGGGCACGTCGTGATGGAGCCCCCACACGTCGCAGAAGTAGCTCGGCGTGTTGTCCACCGAGTAGCCCACACCCGCGGTCTCCGAGTTGGTGCCACGCTTCTTCATCTGGTTTCGATTGAAGTGGCCGCGGTCGTACTCGTAGTAGCGGTTCGACTGGTGGATCGACGGGACGTTGGGGAAGACGCGCCGAGCGACGAACGCAGTCTCGCTCTGCAGGTATGCCACCGACAGATTCGTCAGCGGCGTATTGACGTGGACGTCGCCCGGGGTGGGCTGCGCCTTGCGGAACATCGGGGTGGTCATGTGACGTGTGTCCTGTTATCTCTGTGTATTTCGTTTTAGGGGGCGCCCCGACGGCTCACGCCAGGATGTGGTGGGACGAGGTAAGGAGGATCTCGCCGAGCGCGCCGGACGCGCCGCCGACCAGGGCCCGCCCGAGGACGTGGTCGCCCGAGGCCGCGGTGATCGCGGCGCCCGCGGCGTCCGACTGCACCTTGTCGCCCGCGGTGACAGTCCCGCCGAGCACCACCTTCGCGATGCCGAAGATCTGCACCGAACCGGGGCGGCCCGCAGCCGCCGGCTTGTCGTCCAGCACGCCGTCGGCGTCGCCGCCCGCAGAGGCGACGACTGCGATTTGGCCCGAGCTGTTGGTCAGCACGAACCGGAACTGAGCCGCCGACAGATCCGCGGAGGCCGGGATGCTCACGCAGAGCTTTGCTTCTTGACGCGCCATGACGCTAGTATCTCCTAAGTCTTTCTATGTTCGGTGATGAGGTTCCAGTCGGCCGCGATCAGCTCGCCAGCGACTCCGCGTAGAGTTCCTTGCCCTTCGGGGTCTCGAGCACCTTCGCGAACGCGACCTCGCGTCCGACGTTGTTCGCCTTGGCGTAGTCGTCCGCCATCTTGCCCAGGTCAGCCAGCGGGGAACCGGCGGCGGAGGTGCCGCGGATGCCACGCGAGCGGAAGGCCTCTGCCATCTCGGCGTTGTGCGCCTTCAACATGGTCTCGACCTTGCCGCGGACCGCGGCATCGGCGATGCCGGCGACCGCGCGCAGGAGGGCGACCTTCTCGACCGGCTCGCCTGGCATGTTGCCCAGGTCAGTATCGACCCGCTTCGCCAACTCGAGGGACTCGCGCGCCTCGCGCTCCTGCTTGGCGAGCAGCGCCTGGTCGTCGAGTAGCTTCGCCATGTCGGCCAACTCGCCCTGCGACTTGCGATAGGTGCGACCAGCCGCGGAGGTGAAGACCACCGGATCCTGGTCGGCGGCCTGCTTGACCAGCGCCATTCGGCCGGCGACCGTCAGGTCGAGGAAGCCGTCCTGCTCGCGCGCAGGAAGGCTCTTCATGAAGGAGCGTTCCGCGTCCGTCAGGTCCGCACGCTTCTCGGCGCGCACCGCTCGCTGCTCGGCCTTGTCGAGCGCCTTCTGCATCAGTTCTACGTTTTGATCGTCGTCCATCTTCGTGTCACTCTTGGTTGTGCGCGGGCGCTCGCCCTCGCGTGAATGAATGTCTTTTTGATCGCGCTTCTCGGTCACCAGGGCCTGCGCGACGCGCAGGAACGATCGCAGCTCCTGCCGTTGGCCGTCAGTCAGCGAGGCCGGCTTCTTGTCGCGGAATCGCATGGCCGCGGCGCGGAGGAATCCGCCCAGATCGTCATTGCCGGCGCTTGCACCGCCCTTGCTCGATCCGCCATCACCAGGCGCGAACTGCCCGCCGCCCGCGCCCGCGGGGCGATGACGAATAGCTTTTTGCGCCCCCTCCTCGTCCTCGTCGTCGCCGCCCGGCTCGTCGGTGTCGTCGACATCATCAGTCAGATCTACGATTTCGTCGGTCTCCGCAGGGTTATCATCCTCCTCGGACGTCTCGTAGGAATCGACGGCCTTGCTCGCCTTCTGCGCCTGGCGGAACCGCGCGTGCGCGACCGCCGCCCGTTGATCCTTGTCCGGGAACTCCTCGCGCGTCTTCTTGTCATCGTGGCAGCGCGCGACGAAGTCGCTCTCCTTCTCGTCGTCCTTCGGCACGGGCAGGCGCTTGGACAGCGACAGGGCGACCGAGGAATCGCGCTTGAGCAGCACGACCCGCGCGCCCTTCTGCGCTGGCCGGTCGACGAGCGATATCTCGTCGATTCGGAACTCCTCCATGATTCGCCGCTTCCCGCCGCCGAGCGTCATGCCAGCACCTTATCGCGAATACGCCTACCGCCGATTGAAAATCCGCCGTAATCACCACTCTCCACGTCCGCGATGAGGGACTCGTCGCCGACACCGGGTTTGTACGCGATCATAAGCCCGGAGGTCGGGAGCACGTCACCCTCACCGATGAGCCCAAATGACTTCGCGATCTCGTCCGTCATCGGGAAGCAGAACACCACTTGACCGCGCGGCGTCACCTTCCGGACTCCGTCACCCCTCTTGTGCATCAGGCCGCCGACTCGAGAGTTCTGCATGAACTCCGTCGCGGCCCGCATCATTGATCCCTCGGGGATGTAGTCGCCCTGCGTATCGAAATATGGCTCGCCATCTTCCTTGCAAACGATCGCGAAGCCGAGAATCAGACCGAGGGCTCGGTCGAATTTCAAGAGGCCCAAGCGCTTCTGCAATGGCTGATGCATTACGACCGAAAGCGGAACGAGACCACGTCAAGGCCAAACGCACAAGGGGTCGCCCCTCAGGCGATGACTGTCGAGACGACGCAACGACATTGCACCGTATCCTCAATCGGGGCGTCGACATCGCCCGGGTACATGAGCGGATTACCATCACCAGACAGGAACGGCTCCTCGAATCCGCGCTCCTGACCGTCCATCTCCCGATGCGAGGAGCGCACGCGCGAGTCGGAGGCCGCGTTCCACACGCGCACGATCTGCTCGGGTTCGAGATCGCCCGAGACGACCGACTGACGATACATCTCCGCGATCCCGGCGTGCACCGCGCGCAGCGACTCCGTACGCGCGATCACCTCCGCGCGGTATGTCAGATAATTGTTCGCGTACGCGGCGACCATGCGCTCGATCTGCTCGCCGGTCAGCGCACCTCCGCGGTTGAACATCGAGGCGACGGTGCGGTCGAACGTCCGCGACCGCAGCTCGCGGTCGAGCGCGTCGATCGACCCATTCTGCAGGAGTCGACGATAGGACAGCACGTGCGACGTCTGCAGCGGCGTCAGGCCAATATGCTGCTTGATCTCGCGCGCCATCGCACGGGGGTTGATGCCGCGGGCGATCCCGTCCGACACCACACGCTGCACCGCCGTGCGCTGGTCCTGCGACAGATTCGCGATGATGCGAACCCGCTCATTCCTGACCCACGCGGTCGCCGGCGGTTGCGACGGGTCATAGTCTACCGTCAGTCCGTGCTCACGCAGAAAACGCGCGGTCGCGTCGGCGGAACCCGCGTAGACACCGGTCACGCCGGAGGCCAGGGTGCGCACCGCGCGAGACAGGAGCTGCAATGCCTCGTCGAGCCTCCCGGCCTCGAGCATAGTCGCGAGCTGGCCGAGCTGCACCGAATCCGCCGCCTCGCGCAGGTATCGTCGGAAGGCTCGCCGCACGTGCGCGTCGTACTTGATCAGCAGGCGCTCGATGCGCGCCCGCGGGTCGCGGAACGCCTTGCGGATCGCGGTCACGCCTGGGTCGCCAGGCACGCGAACGTCGCCGAGGCGGGGTCGCGCGCCGGCACCTCGTGCACGTTGTAAGTCACGCGGTCGGCCTCGATCTTGTCTCCTACCTCAGGTTCGACGCGGGAGGGCAGCGTAGCCGCGAGGATGAGTACGCGTACGCGACGTCGCTGCACGAGCGTATCGTCCTCGCGCGATCGCCGCAGCTCCTCGATGATGCCCCGGAAACGCACTCGGCTCGTCATCGGCCGCACGCCGCCGGTAGAGTCGGCATCCGCCCGTGTCCCCGCGCGTGACTTCACGAGCGTGTAAGAGGGCAGCCCTGGCGCCACCACCTGCTTCATGAGCTGCGGGAAATCGACACCAAAGATTCGGGTCACGACCAGCCCTCGGACAGGTCGTAAGTATGCCCATCGTCCGCGTAGAACGACTCGTCATCGCTCTGCGAGAACACAGGCGCCGTAGCCCCGACCGCACCGGCGAGGAACTCGCGGATGAGGTCGTGGACGACCGACGGCAGCTTGCCGCCGGAACCACGACTCGCCCGCAGGAAGGAGACGGAGACCGACCCCGCCGACGCCGACGACACGATGCTCGAATCGTCAGTCTTGGTCTCGAGCGCCGTATCCTGCGATAGCTCGAAGGCCAGTTCGATCTGGGCGTCCTTCACCTGCGCGTGCACGACGCCCGTCGCCACCGCGTTGCCGTAGCGGTCGACTACGCCAGTGCGTGGCCATTGCAACGCCTGCGCCGAAACGGTCTTCGTCCCTTGCCACGTCAGTCGGCGGTCGAGATAACGGGTCGCGGTGACGAGAGCGCGCTCGCGCGAAACAGAATCAATGAGCAGCCACGCGTCCGCCGCGCGCGAAGACTGCGCGAGATAAGTGCTCGCTTCGGCCTCGGTGACGTAGGAATTGGTGCCGACGATGATTGCCATCAAACACTCAGAGAGTTGTCCACATTCACGAGGATCTCGAGATCTGCGACCGCGACGACCTCATATTCACCAGAACCGTCCGCTACTTCACACTCGATGTGGAAGTCTCCGAGCAGCGTCTCCGTATCTGCTCGCATGATCGTCACCTCCGCGAGGCCGCCCACCGCGCTCGTAATGACGACGCCACCCACGCCGGCGGAGTCCTTCTTCACCACCGGCTGTTTGGAGTAGCCATTCGCTCCGAGTCGGGAAATCGCCCAGCGTACCGTAAGGCCGGTTAAGTTCAGCGGCGGGTCGCCGACCGTGTCGCGGTCGATGATCGCGTAGGCGAAGATTCTCTTCTCGCCGGCATACATCGTCTCCTTAGCGTTGGTGACGGTCACTGTTGCACCACTCCAACGCGGAAAACGCCTCGACGCAAGATCACGTCACCTCTCCTGTCATCGAGCGAATACGATCCCGCTCCGCTTCCTGCCCGACTCGCTGGCGGAACTCCGCCTCCGAGACAACCTCGATACGCCGCTCCGCCGACCCCGCGACGCGCGACCGGAACTCCGCGCTCATGTCCACTCGCGACATATACTCGGCGGTCATCTCCGAGATCGCGGCAACCAGACCGAAGGAGATGATCGGGAGTCCGAACACCTCCGCGCTCGCGATGCTCGCAGGCAAGATCGTAAGGCGGAGTCGCAGGACTCCGAACGTCTCCCCGCTCGCGATGCCGATCAGGTACAGGGCATTCGGCGCCTGCAGCGTCGGGGATCCGAACACCTCCGCGCTCGCGATCCCGGACGGGTAGATGGTGAGCCGCAGGCGCAGCGCGCCCATGGTCTCCGCACTATCGATCGAGATCGGTCGGATGGACGGACGAAGGATCGCCGTACCGAAGGCCTCGGCGCTGACGATCGAGGCAGGCAGGATCGACAGGCGGAAAGTCGCCATGCCGAAGGCCTCGGCACCGATGATACCGATGGGCACGATCGACAGGCGCAGGGTTGCGATACCGAAGGCCTCGGCACTGACGATGCCGGACGGTCCGATCGTCGGTCGGAGTGCGGCCGTACCGAAGGCCTCGACGCTGGCGATCGCCGTCGGCAGAATCGACAGACGAAGCGTGGCAATACCGAAGGCCTCCGCGCTCGCGATGCTGGACGGTTGAATCGACTGTCTCAGCGCGGTCGCGCCGAACGCCTCGAGGCTGGCGATGCCGCCGGGCCGGATGGTCAGTTGGAGACGTGAAGTGCCATGAGCCTCCGCGCTCGCTATGCCGACGGATAATATCGACAGGCGTAGCGTCGCGGTACCAAAGGCCTGGGCGCTGGCGATACCCGTCGGAGCGACGGATTGACGAAGGGTGGTGGTGCCAAAAGCTTGAACGCTGGCGATCCCGGTTGGGGAGATCGTCTTGGGCGGAGCGAACCACGCGTCCTCCTCAATCGGCGTCGAGTAGCCGATCGGCGCGCCGTCGACAAGACTGATGGTCCCGACGACCGTCAGGTTCTCGGCCGCCGTGCCCATGCTCACGGTCTTGTTGTCCGATAACGGCAGCGGGTCCCACCAGTGTCGCGGCTGGCGATGCTGAGGCGACCGCGTCCACATCTCGCGCCTAGCTTGATCCTGACTCAGGTCGATGTCGTACGTCTTGATTGCGTCCATCTGACCGTCGGGGGCGTACACGAGTCCCGCGTAGATGCCGAAGTAGAGGACGTTGCTGTCGGCCGACCCCCTCTGACCGATCTCCGACATCACGATCTCCTTGACGCCGTCGAGATATACCTCCCCCTGTGTTTGATCGATCTGCGTGAACAACACGTGATACCACGTGCCCGTACTCAACACGGTAGTGCCCACGTCGTCCTGAAATGACCCCTGGGCGATCTCGGTCAGGACGAGGTTCCCGCTGCTATCGACCCGCAGCAACTGGCCGTCGGTGCTGGTGTTCTCGATCGACCATATCACGCCGTATGACGCCGCGCCGGGCAGCGCGTCCAACTTCAGCCACAGCGAGATGGCGTACGATCCCTCGAACGGGAACGTCGTCGTCGCCATCCCCAGGTAGTTCGAAGTCGATCCGCTGAAGTCCCAAGCCACGGATCACGAATCCGAGTAGCTGAGCGTCAGCGCGACCGCGATCGCGTCGCCGGACATCGTGTCCGATCCGTTCGATCCGACGCGTCGCAGCCTGAGCAGGAGCAGGTCGCCGTTCGCGATGCTGTCCAGGTTGCTGATCGTGATGTCGGTCGTCTGCAGCGCCTGCGCGGACGTTCGAGCCGCCGTCGTGGTCGTGTTCTCGGTCGCGAGACTCTTCGCCTCGACATCTGTGGTGTCAGTACCGGCCGTGATCGCGCCGATCGACGCCCCCCACACCACGCTGTTGGTCGTGGCGGTGTCCGCGTACCAGTGAATCGTCAGAGTCAGGTTGCCGGAGCCGTATCCGGTAGCACGGAACGCGAAGAACGCGGCCTCGTCAGTCCCCGCGTCGAACGCCAGGCCGAATATCGGAATGCTCGTACCGTTCGCCTTGACGGTCGCGGGGAAAACAGTCGATCGGAAACGCGCGGAGGCGACGTCGATCGACTTATTGGTAGTCGCCATCTTATCTTTTCGGTCGTCGGCGAGGAGCGTTCTAGTGGTTATACTCGTCGTTGATGGTGTCGAGCGCGCTCCCCAAATCGACCTCGAGCTGCGACTGCTGGGCCATCTTCTGCGCGAGAATACCTGCCGCGTCGAGGACCTCCTGACGCTTCGTGTCCAAACTGGCACGAATGGCTAGGGCGGCGTTGATGGCGTCCTGAACGGCGTCGACGTCTGCTGATTTCTTGCTTTCCATTTATCTTTCCTTTCCCTAAAGAGGGACTCAGAGCTTGAAGATCTTGTTGGCTCCCGAATCCCAAACGACGATGATATCGGAGCCGTTCGGAGTGGTGGGAAGACCGGTCGCGGTGTCGATGTAGGCGATGAGGCGGGACGTCGATTCCGTGCCTGTGTGTTTGTAGATGATGATAGCCTCGAACGGATCACCCGTGACTGATGTCAGGGTGACATCGGAGGCGTCGGCCACGCCGAGTGTGACAGTCTTTCCACTCAATGCACCCGAGACGGCGACACGCGACGCGGCCGCCACGTCGTCGAGATTGTCGTGCACGTCGATCGACACCGTGTAGTCGGCAGTATCGATGAAGATGATGCGAATGTCGTCGGTGTCCCAGTCGATGGAACCATCGAGGAAGCCCTCGCGACCCTTTCCATAGAGCGCGTTCGCCATTAGCTCTTCGCTCCCTTAGGGGTACCCACGCGCTCCTCGCTGCAGATGCCTCCCGCATTCTCGATCATTTGCGCGAGCTTGGGTCGCGTCCGCCGCAGCTCCTCCAGCTCGACGCGAAGATCATGCTCTGCGACCAGCGCGCGGAGGCGCTTCTTGGTCATGTCGACCTGCTCGCGGAGCTTCGCCATCTCCGTTTGCAGGTCCTCCATCGACATCTTGTTTGGTTCCATCTTTTGTGTCCTCAATCAGAATGTTCCACCACAACCCGTGTCTGCCCACCCTGCCTATCCACTCCGACGATGCGGAACTTGGAATGACGAGACAGCAGGACCTCTCGCTCGCCCGGGTGCCTCGCAATCTTCAAGCGACCGGTATCGATCCCGCGCGCGTTGTTCCTAGTCCGGATTTCCATTACGATCGAACCCGGGTGCTTACCGTTGAACTGCGCCGCCGTCTTAACATCTCTCGTCGTACTGATGAACGCCTTATCGCGCAGTGTCATCCCCACCTTGAGATCGTCCGCGCCGGCCAGGCCGAACTGCGTAACATGCGCTCCCCTATACAGGGTCGTCGCGCGCATGCGCGTGCCTTCCATTGCTCTGTCCATGTTCTGGATGTGAGACTCGGCGGTCTGACGCAAATCGACGCGGTGAGCGAGACTCGGTCGCAGTTGGTTGTCTGCCCGAAGATAGCCGTTGACCAGTTCGTAATCCTTCTCCGAGTAGGCCTTGACAGCCGTCTTCGCCTCCGCCGAAACCGGCCTACCCTTCTGGTCGGGTTCGCCGACGGCACCCTCCGTCGTCGCGTCTCCACCAGCGCCGGTGCCGCCGATCCCACTCGCGAACTGACCGCCAGTGGGGACGCCCGCCGGATCGCGCGCCTGCGCCTTTCCAACAGGCTCCTTCTCTCGAACAACGAATGCCGGAACCTGCGATTGACCCAGGAAGCGAGCAGCCGCGAGTCGGTGATGCCCACCATTGACGATCCTGTCACCGTTGCTCCGAATAAAGATAGAAATCGGGTCGTCCGCGTGTCCCCGAATCTGTCCCGACTGAACAAGGTTCCTAACCCTGGACCTCGAGACGACGTTCTGCGTACCGATCAGTCCTGCGACTGGGACCATCTGCTCAGAAGGGTCTGCGAAAGCGCGTCGACTGCGCATGACGCGCAACGCCTCATCACGCTCCTGACCCTCCAGCGAGGGACCCCACGCAAGACCGCCGCCGCCCTGCCGCGGATTGCCATCGATATCGACCTCGGTCGCGGCATCAATCGCCATACCGGCCTGACCAACGCGCGACGCGAACTGACCGCCAGTCGGGACACCTGCCGGGTCGCGCGCCTGCGTCTTTTCGACAGGCTTCTTCTCTTTTTCGTCCTCGTCGTCCGACTCCTCGTCGACCTCGGGTTTCTCCCCGTCCTCATCGTCCCCGTCGTCCTCGTCCGCCTCCGGCTTCTTCTGCCCAGGCAGGAGCGGCCGCATGAGCGAAGCGTCCGCCGCCTCCTCGCCCGCGGGCGCGCGCTTGGCGCGCGATAGCGACAGGATGTCCCGCACCTCGTCCACCGCCGGATCGCCGGGCACCAGCGGAGCGCCGGCGGTAGCCAGGTCGCGCAGCGCGCCAGTGACCATAGCCACGTCCTTGTGTTTCACGCGCTCCGGCTTCGGTACCGGCAGGTCCTCCTTGTCCCAGGAGTTCATGCGCGCAAGCGGGCGCAGGAGGTCGGATACCATCGACTCCGCGATCTCATTGAGACCAGAGTCGACGATCATGGCGAACTTGTCGGACTTGTCCTCAGAGAGGGCGTAGGAGCCCTTGCCATCAGAGCCGAGCAGCAGGTGCTCCGCGCTCAAGGTGCGGGCGATTTCGCGATTTTTGCGTTCGATCGCGGTCGCCATGGCGACGAGGCTCTCCCCGCCACCACCCTGCAACAGTTCCATCGTCCATTCGTAGATCGACGATGGCGTCTCCCCTGCGTCGTTCGATCGCACGACCTGCGAGTCAAGCAGGACACCGGACGCCGGCGTCTTGATGTGATTCGTAAGAAAGCTGTTGATCGGTTCGAGGAGTTGAGCCTTCTTGTCCTCCGTCAGGTCGCCGTCCTCGACCATGCGTCGCAGCTTCTCGAGCGGGGCGCGGATGAGCGGAATGCCGCGCAGGTCGGTCTCGAAGCCGACGCCCTCAGTGCGCTCGAAGTATTCCAGCGACTTCGCCGTGCGCACGCAGTGCCGCAGGAGCCCCACGCCCTCGGGCGTGTCGTCGAGCGTGTCGTCGACGAGGTAGAACATCTTCGACCGCGGCAGGTAGATCTCCTCGAACGTGCGCGGATTGACCTGGATCGCGCCGAGCACGCGCCCCGTCTCGTCGAGGTCCCACCGCTCGATCGTGCGCTGCGGCCTGACCTCGATATCCTGCAGACCGACGACGCCGTCATCGCGACGCTTCGCCGTCCATTCCGAGATCGAGAATCCGTAGAACTTGACCATCGCCGAGCGCCGGATGACCCGGTGCAGCGGCGTGTCCATGTCGTAGAGGATGTCCTCGCACAGCTCGGCGATCTTCTTCCCCTTCGAGGTCTTCGCCGGCTCGAAGTTCCACGTCGCCCGCTCGATCAGGTCGAGGTAGAGGCGCACACCTGCCGCGATCGTCGACGTGTTGGCGATCAGCTCGCTGTAAGTCTTCCACTTCGCCCGCCCCTGGAGCGTCGCGTCCTTCTCCTGCGACTGCAGATATCCGCCGTAGACGACGGCGCCGGAGACGCCGATGGTGCTCGCCGGCGCGACGCGGGCGACGCGCTGACGATCGAACGCCCCGTCCTGCGGCTTCCCCCGTCGCCTGGCGGTCACCGCCATTACCCGGCCTCGCTACCGAGAATGACCACCGGACGCTCAGGCACCCCGCGGGCGGCGGGCCGCTGCACGAGCAATGAGTAGGCGCGCGACGAGGCGTCCACCTGATCGGAGAACGTCCCCCGCATGTCGAGGCCCGTGAAGGCGCACATCTCAGTAACGTACGAATCGTTCCACGGGGCGCGCACAAGGAAGAGGTTACCACCTTCGGCCTGCGAAGCCAATGGTCTTGCTCTCGCCGGCTTCGATCCGACCTCCGAGGAGAAGTGCAGGCGATACCCGTGGAGGAGCCTCGAGTAGTGCGCCACCTGAGCGACTCCGGCCTGCCCCGGATCCTTCGGGATGGAGATCATGACGGTCCGCCCGTCGCGCCGCGCGCACGCGAGGATCATCTCGTCGACGCCGTGCGGCCCCTTCTGTCCGCGCTCGACGTCGGCGATCACCACGCGCCGATCGGGGAGCGTTATCCCCATGAGGACGCCGGCGGTATACTTACCGCCGCCCTCCGTGGCGGCCAGGTCCCACCCGCGCACCCACGTCGCGCGCCGCGGCCGGCTGTCGTCGTAGTAGAAGTCCTTCTTCTGGAACATCCCGCCCTCGCGCGGGCGCGGGTCCTGCTGGAGCTGTCCCGACTCGGCGTAGCCGCCGCCCCAGGCTCGCATCAGGGGTTTCATCTCGTTTTCCAGCTCGTCGCGCGAACATCGCTCGGGCCACAGCAGCTCCCCGCGCGTCGTCCGCGGATCGACGAAGCCGATGCTCGTCCTCGACCGGAACCGATGGTCCGGGTCGTACTCCATCGGCAGGCAGAGATGATCCCATCCCAGCTCCTTCGCCAGGATAAGCCCCGTGCAGTCGCGTTCGTGCACGCGCTGCATGATGAGGATGAACGCCGTGCTCGCGTCGTTCTTGCGCGTGGCCATCGCCTCCGTCATCCAGCGCAGCGTCCCCTCGCGCACGGCGTCCGACTCCGCTTCGGTCACCTTGTGCGGGTCGTCGATCACGACGCGGTCGCCGCGCTCGCCGGTGGAGAGGCCGCCGACGGACGTCGCGAGCCGGAAGCCGGTGCGGTCGTTGTCGTAGTGCTCGTCGCGGTCGCGCCGGAACGCGAACTGACTGCCGTACAGCTCCTGATACAGCGGCGACCCCATGAGCGCGCGAGCCTTGCGATTGTCCCGCACCGTGAGAGAGGCGTCGTACGACGTGAACAGGTAGCGAAGATCCGGCCTGCACAGCGACCCCCACTCCCACGACGGCCAGAACACGTTCACCGTGAGCGACTTCGTGAAGCCGGGCGGCACGTTAATCACGATGCGCCGGATCTGGCCGGCAGACACGGCCTGCATATGCTCGCATATCGCGCCGTGACACCAGCCGTCGACGAACTGGCGCGCGGGTTCGAGTACGGACCAGTGCGCCTTGATGAACTCGCTAAGCGATCGTCGGCTCAGCTCGCGGACGGAGTCGAGCCAAACCCTACGCGGGTCCCGGAGCAGCTCCGTTTCGATGTCCGTTCGAGGATTCGGACAGAGCGTTATTGACGACGATGGTGCCTGGTGCAGGCGCCGGGGTGTCATTAGAAAGGATCTTTTGCGAGATGCCGCGCAACGTACGCAGCTCCTCGACAGTCAAGTTGGAGAGGTCCACGCGCGCGGTCACTGTGACCTCGCTGGTCACGCGCACGCGCTCGGAGAAGAGCCCAAATAACTTGCCCTTCGCGACGGTCGCCTGGATCATGACGGCCGGCTGGTCGAGACCCTGCGCCATAGTGCGCGCCTCCTCCAGCTCGTCGACGAGCGAGTCGACGGTGACTTCATGCTTGCGGGCGGCCCGGTCGCGCAGTTCGTCTATCCGAGCGGAGATGAGCTTGTTATTCCGCCACCGGGACGCGTTGGCCGGCGACCGCCCCTTCCCTTCGATCGCGTCGTATGCCTCGACCGAGGTGCAGCCTTCGACGATGAGGTTGGCGAATCTTTCGTAACGTGGGTCTTTGAGTCTGGCCATTCTCTGCGCGAGGGGATCCTAACACGCGAGACGTGCGAAGAGAAGCGGCGAACCGTCGACCCCTATGGCAGTCGGTCCGCCGCCTTGGATCATCTCTAGTCACCCGCGGTCGAGGCGCAACAACCCTCATACCGGAGCGAAGATCACCTACTATACCACTCGGACGCGCACGAGTCAAAGCCGGATCGCAGTTTCTGGATCATCGCCCTACGCATGACACCTACTGACCCGGGCGAGCGCCCCTTCGAATTGATCGCCGACAAGAACCGTCCCGTCATCGTGCACGTGGCCAACGGTTACGCCATAGCCCAGGCCACCGGCATGAACGCCGACGGCATGAACGCCGACGGCATGACTCAGGGACCCGCCATCTCCCTGATCTGGGACAGCTACGACAACAAGCGACTCGCGACCATACTCCCGCTGCAGACCAGGGAGGCGCTCGATCACCTCATCAGCAACCTTACGAGTCTGCGGGACTCCTCGTTCTGACGAGCCACTCCTCGACGAGGCGCGCGGTCTCCGCCACCGCCAGCTTGTGGTCGATTTCGGACCCGAACCGCTGCGCGATGACGGCGATCCTGAGCGCCTCCGGATTCGACCGCCTCGGCTTCTCGCACCTCCAATAGGGTCGCCCCAGCAGAAAGGCATACGCGAGCTGCGCGTGCCTCGCTTCTATTCGCAGACTCATCCTGTGCTCGCGCAGGGTCTCAAACGTTCGCGTATGCCACACCCGATGGAAACCGCCCGTCTGCTCGGGCGTGCGCCTCCGCGCGCGCAGGGCGCGAACCTCCTCCTGCCGGATGATGCGTATCTCCGCGGCCAGCGACTTGATCTTCACGCGAAGCTCGGCGCGTCGGCCGACCGGAACGGGAATCGCAGGGCGGACGTCGGGGACACTCTCGGTCGTCATATGGAATCTCCAGGACAAGACAAAAGGGGGAAAGATGGAACCATCCCCGGGTGCTGCCCCCGGAGTCGTCGGTTCGTTACGCCGGCGATCAGGATTGCCTGCGGACGGTCAACGCACCTTAGGAACTCGCACTGCGGACACGTCGTCGAGGACGCCGAATACCTGGAGGAGCCACAGGACGACGACGATGATGACCACCGCGTTCAAAATCTTCTGCATCCGCGGGTCGAGCGGTAGATACGAGTTGATCAGCCACATCACCACGCCCACCGCGACGAGAATCAGGATCAGGGAGATCAGGCTCATGGTCCCTGAAATCATCCCAGCGATGCACGTACCGCGCAATCCTTGGCCTCGAGCAGCTTGCACATGCCCGCCGCCGCCTCGGCGGGGTGCTTGCTGGTCACACCCTGTTCGGCCAGCGTGCGCGCGAGCATACAATATGGGTGTGAGATCGCTTGCAGCTTCGGCGGCAGGTGCTCGAAGGCGAACATTGCGAGAATCGGAAATCGCTGCAGAAGTTCGTCGTCGCTCATATCTTCTCTCGTCTGGCCGGCTTTATCGGCTGCACCGCAAACACATACACCTGCCGCACGACTATCACCTGGTTGCCGTCGTCGGCTCCGGCCTGCAGAAGCTGTCGCGCCACCTTCGCCAGGTCACGGTTATTGAGAGCAGACTCGACCTCGATCTGCAGGACCTTCGATTTTGGCTTCGGTGTCATTGTAATTGGTAGGCGGCGGTCAGGAGGAGACTGCGCAGAGTCGACCGCAGCGCGGTCGCGTGCGTGGGGAGCATGCGCGTGGGGTCGATCCGAAACGAGTCGAGCAGGGTCGCCACGTCCGCCTCGACTGCCTCGAGCAAGGGACCAGAATCACGCGCCGAATGCGCGGAAACGAGTGGAAAGAGGACAACTGCTCGAACTACGATCGCCTGCGCTATCTCCTCATTGGACCTCGCGAGGGGTGGCTGGATCGTGCCGCAGAGCGCTTCTATAGCCAGGGCGATGGAGCGGATCACGACACCTTCCGGACAATAACCGTGATCGAGGATGGACCGCTCCACGTGACAGCCTCGACCGCGTAGACGCCAGGACCGCCGGTGTCACCCTGTCGGGTTTGAATACGATGACCGACGCCCGGCGCATGCGACATGTTCGGCCAGACGAATAGGATGTTGGCGTGCTTATCTATGAAATGAGCCGATACCGTGTTCGGGTCGCCGATCACGCGAGCGCCCCGGTGAGCCGACCGAGGCCGATACGCAATCCCGCGTCAATGATACCGACGAGGCGGGCGTCGAGCTTTTCCGCCTCGCCTACCGCGGCCACACCGGCGAACATACGAACATTCTGCCGTTCGGCGACGAGCGCTATGCCTGTACCGGGATGATCTGCAGCACCAACGAGCTTCAGCGTCCGCTCGCGCAGATAGGAGGCGACCTCCGCCGTGGACTTGCCGAGGGAACCGCCAGTCTCGCGCACCGCCGCGTCGAGCGCGCTCCTGATATCGTCGTAGAGACTCATCGCACCACCCCCGCCAGTTTGTCGAGGGACACGCCGAACATCCGCACGCGCTCCCGCAGGGAGTCGGCAACGCCCGGGCCGACCTCCCCCGCGTTGGTTCTACGCTGAATGTCCTCGAGCGCAGCGGGCGCGATCCGAACCCACATCGCCGGCAGGACGACATAGTCGCTCGTCCCAAGTGCACGATCGAAAGCGAGAATCGTCCCCTCAGCCGCGCCCCCTCGCGCAGCCTCAGTTCGGACGTCTGCCCACGCTTCCCTCACTGCTGGAAGCAACACCGAGTCTGCGGTCCTCGCGGCGGCACAGGCAGCGGCAAGAACCAAGAACGCGGCCATCGGCCGGGAGAGAAGATTGCGCATCCTGTAAAGCGGAGAAGACCACGAGGCATTCGCCGTCTTTCATCGCGCCGCGCGCCATTCTGCGCTAGATACCGTGGAACTGGCCCACGCCGCGAGGGCAACACGCGCCTTGGCTTGGTCGTCGCCCGTCAGGATGTTCGCCGCGATCGTGAGCGCTCCCGTCCCCCAGTTCTCGAACGAAACGCCCGCGGCGCGGAATACCTGAGGCGGGAAGACCGGCGCTGGATTCAAAATCGTCGGGTAATTCTCAGGAGCAGGAGCCGCACCGCCCAGGTAGGCGACCTCGTGTGCCATCAACCAGGCGGATCCGTCGTTCCAAATCCCATAACGCACCCACGAGGTCAGCGCACGATCAAGGGTGACGCGAGCCGCAGCAGACCCGAACCGTAGCTCGGCCGCCCGGAGCCCGACGCACCCCAGCGGCTCCTCCCATGACCAGCATTCTACCCCGTCGAGTCGTCGCGGGTCGATGATCGTCGCGAGGGGCGCCACGACCGCCCCCGCGGGAGGTCGAGTGAACGGCTCGACCTTCTGCTCGATCCTGGCCAGGATCCTCTCCCGCACCCTCCGTCGCAGTTCCCCGGCCGGCTCCAGGCAGCAGTCGATCCAGGAGGCCGCGAGGAGCGTGCGGCCGATCCCACGCGAGGCGCCCACCCCGGAGGTGGACGGCAACCGCGGGTCGAGGGTCTCACCACTCAGGATCTGTCGCGCCTGCTTCTCGATGACGCGCTGCAGGAGCCTCGATCCTGTGAGCAGGTAGGCTCCGCAGAGTGTGTTGTTGCTCCAGTGTTCGCGGTCTGGCCCGCCATACCCGTTCCACCTCGGCGTCGCCTGCTCACCCTTCCCGAGCCTATCACCCGAGTAGGAGCGATGCCAGTGAGTGTAACCTGACCAGGTGATGTGATCAGGGTGTAACCACGGTTCAACCAACCGCCCATCCACCTCGTACCATAGTCCCGGTCGAGACGCCTCGTGCAAAGCGCTCTGGTATGCCGCGAGCGCGAACGTGGGACCACCCGCCCACGCCCAGCCGAGTTTGGAACTGCCGAAGTCATCCTGTCCACCGGTCGACCCAGAGTTCGGGAGCAGGCCGAACTGCGGCGCCCTCCAATAATCGCCGTTGAACGACTGCGAGCGGTCGAACCAACCGCGAAGTAAGTTCGCGTATCCAATCTCATCTAGCTGGACATCGGGCACCACCCCGAACGGCCCCCAGTGCCCATTCCACGTCGAGCGTGCAACAACCGCGGTGATCGGCGCGATGCAACCGGCCCCCGCGCTCGGAGTAGGCTGCAGCGCGACGGCTCCTGCCCAGGCCTGACCCTGTGAGTCGCCGAACAGAGCGGAGCCAATCAGTTGGACGGATTTGTGGGACACCTGCTGGGTACCGCGCCACCGCGGCCACCACGGAGCGACAGCCAGGGCCCCATCTATCTCCATACGCAGATCCTCGACAGACGCGTACAGGTCCGTCGTCCTCGGATCGCTCGCCGCGACGAGCAGTTCGAAGGGCACCACCTCCGCGCCGGGGTAGACCATGAACCACAGCTCGGCGACGAGCTGGGAGTTCGAAACGCGACCCCACAGGCGAACATCCGTCGCGGGTCCGTTCGACATCATCTCGATCGACGGGTCCCAGGTCCCCCCGTTCACCATAACCCTGATCACGGGCGGACTCGACGCGGGCGACGACTCGACCGTCGCAGGCGGGGCGGAATCGCCGACGAGATCCCATATCGAGGACTCAAGCGACTCCATCGACACGCGGGCGTGAATCATCCGAACGCCGGCACCAATCTCGCGCCCACGATGCGCGACAAATGGACCGAGGCGAAGCGCGCCCGCGGGCAGCCTCGCGTCCGGGATCGTGAAACGCACCCAATCGGTGCGAGCCGAATGCGTGGGATTCTCGATGGTGACGCGGACAACCTGAGCAGGGAGGAGCAGGGACAGCAGAAGGACGAGTGCGAATCGCATGTTGCCTCATATCGGAACCCGACTCCGATGCGCGCGCAACCGTCCCTGATCAGCGTCGATTCGAACGCGGAGTATCTGCCATCGCGTCGACTATCATCACAAGAAGCAGAATCGGCCACCCGAGCGCGAGGATGAAACTTGCCGCGGAATCAGTCAGAACGTCGGAACTCCCGTAACGCGCGATTCTATTCCGCTGTATGATCGCGTAAATAAGGAACCACACGGCGATCGTTGACAGGAGCCACGCAATGAGGAAAAAGTCGATCATGCGCGCAGTTGGGCCACCCGACGTCGCAATGCCAAAATCAAGAGCGCTCGACGCGTGGCGTGGCGCGCATGAGCCCCCGCCACAGCATCTACCAGAGCGCCTGACATCAACGCGAAGATCGCGTCCTCATTCTTCGGGACGAGTCCGCGCTCCCACATGATGCGTAGGCTCGCGATGCGCGCGCGGAACTCTCGCTGCGCCTCCTCCAGCTCCTGCCCGAGGTGAGCATATGGCGCCCAGTCGATGTCAGTCTTCATATTTCCTTAGACTCTCACGACTCACGAAGCATCGGGCGCTCCGAGCCTCCCGCATCGCTTGTTCGAGGATCTGCTCGCGCCGCTGCGACAGGAGTTGTCGACGCGCCTCTGCGAGCAGGATGGCTTTCGCCTCGGGGATGCTCGTCTGCGCGTATTTACCCCCGAATCCAAATCCAAGACGGATCGGCCCGAGAGTGAGATATAGCCTCGTCCTGTTTGTAACAGGGTCGTCGACGATCCGCCAATGAGGTTGATCGACGACCGTGTGGTCGCTAGTCGTCATCGTTCCCGGGATCCTCGACGGAGTCATCCGCTTGCTGCGACAACGGGATGAGCTGCAGATGCAGCCCCAACGCTTCGGCAACACCGCGAAGCTTCGGCGCGTGCGCGTGACAGATCCCGGCCTCATCGCGACCGGGCCAGGTGAACCGAAACGTTGCTGGCAGATCACAACCGTGTTGATTACACACCCACGCGACGTCGCTCATACGGAGTCGGAGTCGGCGCCCGCCTCCTCCGCTTGCTCCTCCACCTGCTGCGACCGACCTCCTAGATGGGCGGCGATCGCCAGCGGCAGCGAGGCGTCCGCTCCCACCGCGTTCAAGCAGAGCGGATCCGTTTCCGGGTAGATACTGTATTCCGTCGCGGTGGTAGCCGCGGCGACCGCCCGCGCCTCGACATTCATCGCCTTTCGATACTTCGACATTGACACGGTCACGTGCTCATCGCCCGCCCACGTCTCGTTGTCGGTGATCGTGACAATAGCGTCCGCCTGCACCCTGCGCGCGAGCGCCCAGCGCCACGGCAGCGCGCAGTCGGTCCCGCCCATCGGCAGCTTCTTCATGTAGGCGCACGCATCCTGCAGGCGCATTCGCGGCGAGATATCCAACGGGGTGACTTCATCCGTCAACTGCGAACGACCAAACCCTAACAGCGGGTGCCCGCCGACGTTCGTAAACCCGAGGATGTGGTGGTTGCGCTCCGTGTTGGCGATCACGAGCGCCACCGCGGCCGCGACCTCGCGAGACGAGATCGGAAGACCGGCTATCTGGCCGTCCATCGAGCCCGAGACGTCGAGTGCGAGGATGATCCGCTTCCCCGTCGCCGGAGCGTTCGGATAGCACGCGTAGAATGCCTCGTCCAAGGCCTCGCCGATGCGCCTGTTCGGCTCCCACCCCGCGCCTGTCCCCTTCATCGGGCGACCGTGCGCGTAAGCCTTCGCCGCGAGCAGCACCGCGAACGGGTGCACGCGCGATTTGCGCAGCTTCTCCGGCGAGCCGAGCCTGTCGACGACAAGCTTCTCCGTCTCAGAAAGCGGCCCGAGCAGACCAACGCGCGTCATCGACCCGAGGTTGCGGATCATAGCGCCGATTGGCATGGACCCAAGTAGAGCAGTCCACACGTTCGGATCCTTGAGATACTGGGTCGGCACCATCTCGCGGGTGAGCCCATACTCGGCGATCACTCGTGCACATTCCTTGGCGTTCTCGGCACCGCGCGCCTTGAAGACGCCCACCATGATACGAGACACCTCGCCATCTTGCATTTGGCCAGTGGCTGCCCACCGCACGGCGGCGTTTTTGCCGAGTCCCTTCGGTCGCACCGCTCGCAGCACGTCACGCTGGGTCGCCCCGTCGCGCTGCTGATACTTCGCGAATTGATAGGCGAGGTTGTCCCCCGCCTTCGTCATCCACGCGCCGACGGTCCGCCGGGACGCCCCGCTCGAGACGTTCGCCCCCAGCGTGCGCATGGCACGGAACCACAAGAGCAGATGCCCGCCCGTGCGGATGATGCGGTGGAACTGGGCAAACCCATACTCACGCACCTTAGCATTCGTCTTGTCCGCGCACGCAAGCGCGAGCAGGAGGATGGCCGGATCGTTACGCAGGCCACGCCCGGAGTCGGACATGTCGCCGGCGAGTCGCATCGTCTCCTCCGGCTGCAAACGGAGCTGCTGCGTCGCATGCTTCACAGTCTCGAGGGTCAGCTCCCGCTCGCCGGCGTAGTATGTGCCGCCCTGTGTGCCGAGGATGAGGAAACGTTCGATCCTGGTCAACCCGGAGATGGGTTCGACGTAGCCACCGGCCTTGTTCTCGACCTGCTTGTCGTGGAGCGGCTCCGATTGCGGAACAGAGTCTGGCCTCAGATGCTTGAGTATGTCCATCGCGATGATCTCTTCCCGGCGCGCGATGATAAGGACGCCGGGAATCGAACCCGGACCTCTCCTTTTTCAGAGGAGAACAATCAGTCAGCATGCGCTCGCGCGCCGAAGAGCGACCAACCGTGATTAGCGTGCTACCGTTACACCACGTCCGGACGCGCGGATTCCAGGCGCGAAACTGAGGATTTCATCTTCCGTCCCGAAACATGACGAACGCCATCACGAGAGTCGACGCGGCCAGCACGAACAGGAAGCAAGCCAGAGCGATCTTCGACCTGGTTAACTCAAACTGCTTGTTCATGGTGATCTCTCCGGATGGCGATCGGGCTGCGGCCGCCCCGACCTCCGTTGGTATCCGATAACGCTCGAGCCGCATGCCCTCCGGTTACTGAGCTTTCGCACAACCGGAACGCCGACGTTCGCACGACCGATGGCCGCAGGGATTCTCATGAGCGGATCGCTCCACCCTGATGATCCGGATTCGAAGAAAAAGGCGGGGCCAGTAGGATTCGAACTTACGTTAACGCTCTTCGCGCATGCGCGTCGCAACACCGAGTCCAACGGCGAAGCTGATGCATCGATCCACGTCGCGCCGACGGTGAGCTGGGAGCGGTGCCTTACCAATTAGGCTATGACCCCGTGTGCGTGATGGTCAGACCGGTTAGGAGTTGCACCTAACAACCTCCCACTCCGTAAGTGATAACGTTCTCCGAGCATGCCCCAAAGGGCCAACGAGGTGGAGACCGTGTTTTTGGCGCTCTACTGCTGAGCTACGGCCTGACAGAATCCAAAGATCAGATGAGACCGCCGACGGAACAGAGCTGCGGTAGTTACCTTAGAAGATAACGCAACTCCAGCATGCGGTCAGTCCCCCGGATTCTCCGGAGCGGGTCTCGTCTTTCGCTCCAGCTCCCGCATAATTTCGACGCGGGCGAAGCATCGTAGGAGAAAGAGGGCGCGAGCGGCGACCGACTCCATGAAGGGAGGGGAGGAATCGATCAGCTCTGTCAGGCGGTCTACTTCTAACCCATGCGTAGGGTTCACTCGCGCCCCTGTGTATGTCGCGGGATGGGATACCGCGACGCGTCGTCATCTTTACTCACCGTCCGGCTGCGACCGACGCTGGGCACCCCGCATGAGGTTCCCGATGCGCATGCGCAGGAGGCCGGCCTGCACACCTGCAGCCGCGTCCCGCTCCGCACGTGCGAGCGCTTCCTTGTTCACCCCGCGGATCTTCTTCGCCTCGCGGATCATGGCTTCGACCGTCTGGCACTCCGCCAGCCGACCCGAGATCCCGTCGCGGATGCCGGCCACACCGTTCCGCCTCACGAGCTTCGGACCCTTCCCCGTGCGGGTGACACTCGGGAACTCCTTCCCCCGGCGGGGCGGCGTCTTGGTCACGGGCGCGCGGGCGCGTGGGTCGCGCTCCTTCTTTCCCTCCTTCTTCTTGCTCCGCCGACTCTCGACGGTCGGGTCGCCATCGGCGAACAGGTCGTCCATCGTCGCGGTCAATTCGCGGGCGGCGGCCGCACCCTCCTCCCCCGCGTCTTCTCCCACGATCCCCGCGGCGGTCTCCTCCCCGTCCGGTTCGACCACGGGCGTCTCCTCCACGGTCGGCTCGACGGATCGCCGGCGCGGGCCGCCATCGCCATTCATCGTCGTCGCCTTCTTCTCTCGCTTCTGCTGTGTCATCTGCTGTGTCGTTTGTTGCGTCGTCTTCATGATGTCTGTCTCCTCAAGATGATAAGATGTCCGTCGCGGAGAATACGTAAGTCTCGATGATGTTTTCACAGGCACCCCGCGCGCGTCTCGCGGTGGGACGGACGCATCCTCTTCCTGTACCCTGTACCCGGGTACGTACCCCGTACAATTGCGCAGTTGTACCCTTGGGCGGGGGGGGGGGGGGGGGGGGGGGGGGGGGGGGGGGGGGGGGGGGGGG